>Ga0228711_1012064_pt1 | contig 10735 bp, 7 predicted proteins | sample MedpolnodulmetaG_2_FD_177996 | JGI IMG/M metagenome (GOLD analysis project Ga0228711, IMG submission 177996) | Root nodule microbial communities from Medicago polymorpha collected in Santa Monica, California, United States - brown nodules | ecosystem: Host-associated > Plants > Roots > Nodule...
CTCATGCTTTTTCATCCATAGAAAAATTTGTTGTCACATTAGAAGGTTTATTAGGTCTTGAACCAATGAAGAATGGATCTCAAGTGATGGTAGATGTGAGATTGTTGATGACAGAGTGGATCTTAAACCAGAGTAAACGGAATCGCAAGTTTCATTGTTAGAGAAAAAACTACTATGAGGAAGGAGAAAGAATGAGGCGTGTTCCAATATTCAAATTTTATAATGACCGTATGATTGATTAGTTTTAACGACTGAGATTTGGTGTAAATCAAAAGACTTACACCTGGTGTCAACGGATCCGGACTCATATATATATATATGAGTGGTGCTATATGGTACGGATGATTTTATACGAAATTTGACGAACTTGTGCTGAGGCCTTTCAATAGCACTTTTTAGTAGAAAGAGTAGTACCATGATAGTCCCATTTCCTAAATACATGGGGTGGTTGCCATCAAAATTAATTTTTATTAAAAAAAATAAATATAAATATTGTCCCATTTAGGGTTAGTTGGAAGTAAAACTAAATTAACACATCTCCGTTAATTTTCGTTTAGCGGTTGTTCGTACTAACAAGCATTTCCCATATATATATATATATATATATATATATATATGGAGCATATCCGGTGAGAACCAATATCTTATATGAGAAACAAGAACTTTTTATATCAGTCATCAGATTTAATTAACGCGTAAGATATAAATTGAGCTATAATTTTAGGCACAACTTACTCTTTGGATTCTTGGTTTCTAACAACTACCACCGCACCATGCTTCTTCATTCCTATTTTTTTTTTAAAGATCACCATGCCTGTTTCTCCATCTTAAATTGAGTTTATTTTTTCTTCATCCAACCGAAGTGTACATATGCATCAACTGGGAAAATGTTTTCAAACGTATACATGACTTCTACAATATAATTAACCACTTTATTCTTTCCAAAAAAAAAATTAACCACTTTATTTTCAAAAATTGAATATACGATTGAATACCTATTCTTAGTATCAAGAATCTGCAATTACTACCACATGACAATTTTTCTTAGTATAAAGAATCTCCAATTCATAGTATGGATGATATAATTAGTGGGAATATTGTTTGTAACTGAAAATTATTTTGAGAAGAAACCAAAGAAAGCGTAAAAGCTAATCTGGAATTATTTGGAGAAGAGAAATTGATGGCTACTTACGAGGGAATTGACTAAATTGTGCCTAAATTGTAACTGAATTTATTACCTGTGATTTTGTATATCAATTACAAAGAAGGTTTTAAGGAAATAATTAAATCTTACGCGTTAATTAAATCTGATGACTGATATAGAAAGTTTTCGTTTCTCATATAAGATATTGGTTCTCACCGGATATGCTCCCTATATATATATATCACACGCGCGACGACGACGCAGCCGCCCGTCCGTTTGGGCTTGGGTCAAAGAAATATATTTTTTGCAACTTGAATTTAATCATTAATCCGAAAAGCATTTTTCTGCAATAAATAAATTTGTTACGATCTGATCCAACAGAGTATTCGAGAGGTTCCGGATATATCCACACGCGTGAAAACTAATGTCGTTTGCTTACAAATTAAGCTAATTTAATCATTAATCTGAAAACTATTTTTCTACAACAAATAAATATGTTACATTCCAATCCAACAGAGTATCTGAAGGTTCTGGATATATTCACACACGTGAAAACAAACGCAATTTGCTTAAAAATTATGCTAACTTAATCCTTAAGTCACTCCGGTTTTGTTACGAACTCTCACTATAAAAGGAGAGCTCGCTTCGCTTATTCTTTACACCGAAAAAGACAGTTGATGTTTTCTGTGCTTTTCCTCTCTTTCGACTTTGTTAGCCTGTAATTTCAACAAGCTCATTTAATATGGTCAAATATTTGGATATTTATTTAATATAATGTCTTTTTATTTTATTTATCTTTTGTTCGCCATTAAGCTTTATTAGAAAATTCCTTGGTTTATTTCTGTAGTAGGTACAACCCTAGATTAGGTACTTGACAGAGCCTAATATTGTTATTACTCTCTGGATGCTTATATCTTTATATTTATATCCTTATACTAATAACTATCTATTTAGGAAGTACTTAGGAGGTGACATTACTAAGATTGTGTAGTAACTCTGCTGAACCTAGGATATAATTGATTAGTAATTAAGGAAACTAGTGCTTGCTTGAAGGAAATATGTTGTAGCCTAATAGAACCATTTTCTTAAAACCCTTAGTAAGGTAGACGTGATAGGGCTTCCCGTTTGTAGAACTACTAAGTGCAGAAAGAGGGTGTGCTATGAGTGTCATAAGATTCATAGATGAGCCGACCTAATGGAACCTTGACCTTCATTGCTTTGGGAAAAACTGGAACATCAATTTAAGTATATGCTTAAATTACCTTTGAATTAACAAGACCTCACACGTAAGGATCACCGTGCAATCAGTAGGTGCAGTTAGCCATCAGAGGGATATACCTATAATCAACTGGGAGAGTAAGCCCACATGTAAGGATCACTGTGCGATAAGAAGGTGCAACTTGATGACTGACTAGGTTATAAACGTCCCAACGGCCTCATCTCTTGTATAGTCTACCTAAGATAAATAATCGTGACATTACTGTTATTTAATATCCAACAATATAAACAGAGGGGATTCGAAAAATCCTAACCACTGCTTACTTATTTGCAACCAAAAATAGGTAAACTTGCTCTCTTGCAAACAGATAAAAATTGCAACTCTTTAACCCTTAACTTTTATATCGTCAAACTTACAAAAATAAATAACGCGAATTGTTTGGACGAAACGACAATCCATGTGGATACCATACTCTACTTATCACTTTATTACTTGGTAAACGATTTGGTACACTTGTCATATCCGACCATCATATACCACTGGATTAATTATTCACAACTAGTTTGCAGTGATTTATCTTTCTCCTGAAGAATTTTCTTCTCTTCTGACCTGGTGAATACTTAGTGGACTATGTCATGCAGTTGATATTCATGAATATGTTCTTATCGTATTCATGCATATGATATTTATTAAATAATTGGTTTAGACTAGATGTATCATGCTCAGATCTATCAAAATAATGCAGAACTGAAAAATAAAAAGGAGAGACTAAAGTTACCAGATCATTATTCAGTCTATTTTCTTTCTATGGAATTTACAATATCTTCCCTTTTTAGATTCTGAAGTAGGTACGTACGCCACTTTTTCTTTATAAAATCTGAGTAGCCATTGTTCAGATTTCTGATCTTCTTCTTTTAGGTAGAAGACATTTTCACTCATGTGTACCCACATTCTCCTTAACCCTTTCTTATCAGTTTTGGAGAAGTTGGATTTCTTTTGCATCTTAGATTCTGAGCATGACCTGGAGCTTCCTTCCACAACTAATCCTACTTGACTTTGGATATGAGGTTTCAGGGTCCGTGGTTCTAGTTCCATTGCATCCTTACTGTTGTTGGTTTCAAATATTGACTCACTCAGGTTCTGTGACTTAAAAGCTTCATTTTATGGGATGTTCAAGAATTTTACTTTGTCTTCAAGTTGATTTAACCGATTCCTCAATGTTAGATTTTCTTCCATTACAAGACCATTCAGGTTTTGAAGAACATAATTTCTCACCCTTAACTATTCAAATTGCCTTTCCATTGCAATTTTGTGAGCTTCCAATGAATCAACTCTCTCATTTAAGCTTAGATACTCTTGTGATTTGTTAAAACAGTTCAATGAGAGTTCATTACCAACATCAATTAATTCCTCTTTTGTAAAGAAGAGAAATTCATTGTACTTTTTGTCAGAGTCATATTTCGAGTCATAGGGTAATGAGGCCATTAAACCTAGGTTTGCTTCTACTTCTTCCATGTCAGCTTCTCTTTTATTGAGATCCTCCCGGGTTCTTATAAAACTTTCCTTGAACTTCCTTTTGTTGTTGTTCTTTCCTGAGTTTCCTTTCTGGTCCTTGACTTCTGAGCTGTTTGAACTCCTGCTTCAGCTTGAGAGGTTTATTCTTCTGATTTGGTGTTGAAATAATGAATCTACTTGGCCATTTCTGCTTTTTCTGAATCACTATCACAATCTTATTTAGAGAATTCTTCCATTGGCTCAATGGTCTGAAGATGTTTAGAATATTTGTCCTTTGCTTTCCTATCTTGTTGATTTTCTTTATAGACTGAACACAAGGATTCAAAGATAGTCTTCGTAGTAGATTTGTCAATGATCTTTATGTATTCAGAAGGAGGCAAAGCTTCTATAAAGATTCAACACACCTATGATGCTTTTTGTAGAGCTGCTTTTGATCCTCTGTCAAATCCTTTTTGTTGTGAGCCAGACATTCTATGTTGACTTCAATGTTAATACCATTTTCAACAATATTCCATAGCTCAACATCAATACTCATAACATGGTTGAACACTTTGTCCTTCCATAAATAAATCCGAGTAGCATTACCATTGAATATTGGACCTTTCTTAGGATAATTGTTCTTCTTAGCATCAAGAGTATTGTGGCTATAGCAAACTGAAGCTTGCTTAGTCTTCAATTTTGTTTTGATGATGTTTTTATGTTGATAGGCATTCTTGAATGTTGTTTTTCTTTTGGTAGTTTAGCTTAGACTTTTTGAACGTACCTAACAAAATTGTGTTTCCTCCTTGTTCTGCCTTGCTTGTGTCCTAAGTAACTTCATTTCTGCTGTCAAAACTGGTTTTCTGCACCGTTGAATCAATTCATTTTTGCTTGAATCGTATCACCCAAATTCTCTAACTTGGGGTGAATATTTTCATGATATTTTGAATCATATCACATTTGAATCGATTAAAAAAATCTTGAATCATATCATAAAATCTTTCTGACTTACTTTGAATCGATTCAAAATAGTTTGAATTGTTTCAATCTTCATCCTGAGATTTATGAATTGATTCAAATCTTGTGTGATACATATCAATCTTCATGGTATCTAAATTATCTATAGGCTTGTCTTTCAGATGTTTGAATTGATTCACCATGTTGTTTTCAGACGAAATTTTGCCCTTGCCACCCTTTTTTTATATATAGCCACTTCCTCATAACACCCAATTCACTGAAACAGTTGCATCTATTCTCTCTAGGTCTCCAAAATTGATTGTTAATACATTCTTCAAGATTAAACACTTTTTCTTAGAATCACTTTGTTCTTTGAGTCATAGATTGCTAGAGTGCAACAAGGATTGTAAGTTTGTTCATTCAAGGAAATTGATTGGGTAAATTAAGTTCTAAAGAGAAGTGAATAATCTCATTTCACCTCCAAAGTTCTTGGGGGTTCTTTCTAAATTTCTTGTGTTCAAGGGGATCTAATTGATGAATGGAGCAACGAAGATTTTGAGTGAAGAATTTCAAGGGTTTCACGGGTGATTAAAGATTCAAAGACATCAATAATCACCAATTTCAAAGGGTATTTGAAGATTGGGGGAATGATTGCATAGGAATTGAAGAACTAGGGTTGTTTGAAAGAATTCTTGTAATCACATTGTAATCAAACATACAATATTCTATTGGAAGTCCTTCGTGGAGAGATTTTCCATCAAGAAAAGTGGAGGTAGCTCGAAGCGAGGACGAAAGAGCGAACCACTATAAATCTTGGTGTCTTCTCTCTTCTCTATCCTCTTTAATTTTGATTATTTTTGTATTTGAAGCTTGATAAATTGGTAGTGAAGAAATTAGGTGTGATCTAGGTTTAAACCTTTAAACTTGATTTTGATTTGTTTCACACTACTATAATCACACAAGGGATTCCACCATAATCCCAAAAAATTACAAATTGCTCAAGGACACTTTCAAGAGACTTATCAATGCTCTAGTATAGATGCAAGAGACTATTATGCTCTAGGACTTTACCTAAAGACTTATTCTCATTGACAACCCCAAGAGACTTCCCTTTGCTTAAGCACAACTTTTAAGTCTTTCCCTTGCTCAATCACAATTGAATGAGAATTGAAGATGATCAAGGTTTCACAAGAGACTTATATGCTCAAGCACGCAGGCAAGAAACTTTCTAAAGTGTTTTCCTCAACTAAAAACAAGTTAATTTGACCCCTCAAAACCTGTAGACGTCAGCAATTCTTGAATATCGGAGAATCGAAAAAATCATACCACCAAACACATCAGTTTCAAACAAGCGCATAAGAACTCAGATCGAGGGATGAGTCCAATATGTCAGTGTCAGTCACCAGACCCTTTCATGTTAAACCAACCATAACCTTTCGGGTGTTTGAATCACACACCAGACCCTTTCTGGTTTACGAAACAGTCCAATGCTAAAAGGCCAAATCTGAATCCACTAGTCTATGAACAACAACAACAACATAACAACAACATAAAAATAAAACAACACAACACAAAATAAAAATAACAGACAAAGCAGCCCCCAAGAGCAAGCACCCTTACGACAACGGAAGCACTCTCTTTCACCACCAGTGCGGATAGAAAACATATCGAAGCCAAAAAATGGATCTGGCTCCAAACGGATGAAGCTTGTTTTGTCAAATTATAATTATTATGATGTTCTTTGTTGCTTGTTTATTTCCTAGCATATTGTTCATCTCTTTGTAGACTAGAATTAAATTGTGTTAAAGCACCCTAGTCATATGTGGAATAATGTATCTTTTCCCTTGTGTCAAAACTTCACATGTTTTCAAAAACTCTTGTTCAATATAAGTGAATCGATTCACACTTATTTGAATAGTATCACACAAGCTCTTTGATTTCGTGAGAATCGATTCACTACATCTTGAATCGATTCACTCTTGAATCGTGTCATTTTAATTTCAATCGTGTCATAAAACTTTCTGACTTGCACTGAATCGATTCAATCTAAACCTGAATCGTATCAATATTCATCCTGGAAAAACTTGAATCGATTCAATATGTGTGTGAATCACATCAATCTTCTTTGTTCCCTTGTCTTGTATTTCGATGTCTGAATCGACTAAAATAGTTATTTTTTCATAAAAATTAGCACATTCACCCATTTACTATATATAATCACTCTCTTTTAACTTTCAAACTATTGAATCATTTTCATCTATTCTCTTTAGGTCTCAAAAACTCTTTGTCCATAAATTCTTCAAGATTAAACACTTTTTCTTAGAATCACTTTGAACATTGAGTCACATTGATTTGCTAAGGTGCTAGTAGGGATTGTAAGTTGATTCTTTCAAGGAGATTGGTTGGGCTTAATCAAGGCTCCAAAGTGAAGTGAATAATCTCATTCCAACTCCAAAGGTTTTGGGGGTCTTTCTAACCGTTCTTGAAGTAGAAGGGGATTCGTTTACCGGACGTAGCATCGAAGACTTAAGTGAAGAGTTCAAAGGGGTGCACGGGTAATCAAGGATTTGAAGATTCAAGGAGCACCAAATTCAAAGGTTATTTGAAGTTTGGGGGAGTGTTTGCTTGCATAAGGGTTGAAGAATTAGGTTTAATTTCAAGGAACTCTTGTAAACACATTGTATTCAACATTGTTACTATTAGTGGATGACCTTGGTGAAGGCGTACTTCATCAAGTAGAGTAGACGTAGCTCTAGCGAGGACGAGAAAGAGCGAACTACTATAAAAATATCGGTGTTATCTCTCTTTCCTATCATCTTTACTTTTCATTATTGCATATGTTAATTGAATAATTGTTAGGATAGAAGCTTGTATTGATCTAAGTTACTTTTCATCAAAAGTTGACCTAATTCCTTGAATTAGGTTCTTATAATTTGCTTAAGATCAAATAGAAATGTTGTATTGGAAATATGTGAAAAGTGATGAATTTAAATTTTCAAAAGTCAAAATATTGTTGAATTCAATGCAAAGATGCTACTTTTGGTTTCCTTAACCATTGCCCTGAGGGCACTGGTTAGCAAGATCCTTAAAACAAAAGGCAAACTTTTTTCTAGAATTAACTCTAAATATGAATACCTTATTCAATACCTTGAGTCAAAACTACAATTTATTTCAAATCAATTAAATTAATCTAAATAAATAATTTTTTTTCTCTCACAAATTACTAATCAATTATATAAAACCTTAACTCTGTTTGAATTTACTTTGTTTAACAAATTTAGTCAACACTTTCTCCAATCATGCAATAATACATACTTAATTTTTTTTAAACCCGAGTATTTTCCGTGCGCAATTGTGGAGACTAATCCTACGAGCCTTGTGAGATATAAATGAAAGGCATACTCTTCCTTGGAGTTTTATTGTTGTTGCATCCCTAAGTCTAAAAATTCAAACCTAAAATTTTGGTTAAGTTAGAATAGACCTGTGTGATCTCATTTAAGTACTCTTGGTTGTTATACTGTAAAAATGTACATAAATAATTTTTATATATTAATATTTAATACTCTCTTTGACTTTTTTGGGTCAATCTTTGACTTTATTGTACATATAATAAAATATAAAATATATTAATAAATTTAAACTTTTTTAATATTTTTATTTCCTAGAATTCCCCTATAAATGGGTACTTCTCTTTTATCAATTATTGTAGCCTTCATAAACCAAAAGTTATTCACTTCCTAGAAAAGATTAATTGAAGGTGTGATGTCTCTATTGACTCAAAAACTGCTCATCTTATGTGTGTTGGCATTGCTATTGATGCACAATGTTATTGGATTTGGAACGCACCATGTCAATCTTATTAACAATTTGGACAATAATCTGGATTTAACTATTCATTGCAAATCTAAAGATGATGATCTTGGAGTTCATCTTCTTCATCACGGTGATACTTATGGTTTTAAATTTCGAGATAAAATTGTTGGCAACACACAATTCTACTGTTCCTTTCAGTGGACCGGTGAGTTTCACTATTTTGATGTATACATAGCAAGTGAAGATTCTAAAATATGTGATACTTGCAATTGGTCTATAACAAATCCTGGACCATGTCGGGATACATCTCCAGAGGGCCATGTTTGTTTTCATTGGAATAAGAAATTATTAATGTAATAATTTCATTGGAATAAGTATCTTTTAGCGTAATAAATTTGTAATCTTGATAAATGCTGTACTTGGAGTTATTAAGAACCTATTGTCGTATATGTGTCGATGCTTCTTAATACAATGTCTCATCCAGAGGTTTGTGTTTTCTAATACTCTCTCCGTCTCACAATATTAGTCGTTTATGATTTGTGCACGATTATTAAGAGAATGATTAATTGTGTTGATTTCAATGGTAAAATTAATAGCATTTACTAAAACACCATTACTAATTGTAGTTTGTGGAGTATGTAAGTTGGATGAAAATCAATAAATAAGGGTATAATAGTGGAAAAAAATAATAATAAATGATGCATTGATATTGTAAAGTGACAATTATTTTGAGAAAAAAAAAATGCTAAGGAGACAATAATTGTAAGACGGAGGGAGTAATTTTTAAGTCTGTGTATCCGTTTATAAGAAGTTGTTGGAACACTAATGAATTCTAGTGGAAAGTTGGACAGAATAAACACAATGTAAGAGTTAGCGTAGGTATGACTTAAAATGTTTCACATTGGAGAGACATACTACACTTACATAAGTGTTTACTCCTATCGTCTCTAAATTATAGTCGTTTAAGGTTTGTGCACGATTATTAAGAAAATGATTAGTTGTGTTTATTTCAATTGTAAAATTAATTTCATTTTCTAAAATACCCTTATTAATTGTAGTTAGTATAATAATTAAGTTGGATGAAATTCAATAAATAAACTATTCAATAAATGCTGCATTGGTATTGTAAAGTGACAATTATTTTGAGAAAAAAAAAATGCTAAATAGACTATTATTTTGAGACGGAGGGAGTATATAAGTGAGAGCTGACCTCTAAGGCTGTGCCTTTGGGGTGTCCACTTTTGCGAACGGGTGAACGCTTAGAATATATATATCACACGCGCGACAACGACGCCGCCGCCCGTTCAGCTGGGCTTGGGTCAAAAGAAATATATTTTTTGCCACTTGAATTTAATCATTAATCCGAAAAGTGTTTTTCTGCAACAAATAAATTTGTTACAATCCGATCTAATAGAGTATTCGGAAGGTTCCAGGTATATCCACACGCGTGAAAACAAACGCCGTTTGCTTACAAATTAAGCTAATTTAATCATTAATCCGAAAGCTGTTTTTCTGCAACAAATAAATTTGTTACAATCCAATCCAACAAGGGGTGGCAAAAATACTCAAGCCCACGGGTACCCGTGGATACAATCTATCACGGACACTGGACGGGTAACTAAACGGGTATCCACGGGTATTATAAAAGGGTTTTTGACTACCCATTATTATATGGATACATACAAGATTTGATTGCACCCATACCCGATAATAAATTAAGTAAATTACTGAAATATCCTAATATATCTTATCTTATTCCTTAAAGTTGTTACCTTATTGAAGAAAATTTTACCGCCCACCTAAGATTCATTATTAATAACCTATTTTTATTTTTAATTTTTTTAATTCATCTTATTAAGTTCACTGGTTCTACTTCATTCACATCATAAAACATAGGGTTAAATAAGTTTTTCGTCCTTATAAATATAGCGAATTTTGATTTTAGTCCCTAAAAAATTAAATTGAATGTTTTCATCCTCACAAATTTTATTTTGTTTTTCGTCCTTAATGGCCATTTTATGTTCATATAAATGGCAAAATTATAACTCTTTTATGTTCAAATTGTATCCATGTTATGTCCGTTTATTATATTCGACATTTATATATTC
>Ga0228711_1012065_pt1 | contig 10734 bp, 4 predicted proteins | sample MedpolnodulmetaG_2_FD_177996 | JGI IMG/M metagenome (GOLD analysis project Ga0228711, IMG submission 177996) | Root nodule microbial communities from Medicago polymorpha collected in Santa Monica, California, United States - brown nodules | ecosystem: Host-associated > Plants > Roots > Nodule...
TTCAAATCAAGTAATCACAAAAATTTACTCTTTTTTCAGTTTCTTTTGAAATTATTGTCTTGTGATTTTGGGACCAAGTTTTAGAAATCTTCAAAAATAATTATTGAAGATTTGGATTCATACTTTTTCGATGGTGTTTTGTGAGTCATTGTGCACAAATATATCAATCTTCTCTTCTATCATTGCCAATTTTGTAAGGGATTTTCTTTTCCGTTAAAGTTCTCAAATTCATAATGTGGGTACAAGTGCTATTCTCAAAACAAGGATATTATGCATACAATGAAGAGAGTGAAACCTGCCATGGGTGGTTGATGGTAGTTGTTGGAGCGTGAAAGGAACCGAGAAGAAAGAAGGAAATAATTATGTATAAGGGGCACATTGTAAGATCTGGTAGGACAACATGATCTAATGGCTTTTTTTCATGGTTGACGGTGAGGGACTTGGTTGGACCCTCACCATAGAATCCACCATAATAATAGTATTAAAACTAATAACGAAACAAATCCACAATTGACAATGCTTTTTTGGCTGAAGGTATTTAGCACTTGACAACATATGTTTTGATATTGAAGTGATCAAATTGTTTAATACTTCAACAAGCACAATTTATAATCATAATCAACTTATTCACAATATTGTCCCAACAAAATAACAGAGTAAATCCATCAAATATTATCCTAGTCAACAACATTAGTAAAAGTTCACCGCGCTTTCTCTATGCTAAAAGTGATTTTGCTGAAGTTGTTTGGTTTGCACAAATCAAAGCGCTTCTGCTATCTAAAATCCATTCTAGCTGAAGCTGTAACTTTGTTAAACTTCATTTTGGAAATATTGTGTCGGCACAACTAATGTTTACATTGGTTAGAATACAATCATAAAAGATCTTTGTATTATCCGCGTTTCTTTATTTTTTATTTTTTTTGTTTTTTCTAAAATAGAAGTATTTGTTTAATTTATAAAATCCAACTATATTTAGATTGTATAATTTAAACAATTGAATTTTTTTGTTTAGAACACTTTTTTTATCCGGAGAACCTAGATATCCCTTATTATAAAAGGTAAACCTGTCAAGCTCGCAGTTAGCCCTAAACACTTCAAGTTTTTCATCCCTTGTCAGCATTTAATGCGATCATATTTCTCAACCAACTAACCACTAAACCCTCAAGCATTTATCACGACCTTTAATATACCTTCATGTAGTGATTATGGGATTCAAACTACTCAATCAGCATCTTTATGTACACATATAACTATGATTCAAACTCTCCATTCCACTATATATACACGTGCGCTGGCACTCTCCTTTGTTTGCAGTTTACATTTAACTATAACAAATTCTATCAACGCATCATCGAACCTCTAATGGTTGAACGTAGGCAAGTTTCTATATATTCATTCATGCAGCTTATATTTAAGTTTTTTGTTATTACTGTAACAAAGATTTCGAGCAACACTCAAAGGGTCATCGTGTTGGACATCAATTATGCGAAAAGCTTAACAGAACTCGCCATTTACTCATGCAGAGGTCGATTTTTCAGAATTGTTTTTCAGTACTTTTCTTTCTTTCTTTGTACACCTATATTGATGCGTTTCTGCTTAATATCTATGTCGCAGATGTTGTACTATGGGATTATCATGTAGAAGATCATGTCTATATGCAACTATTGAAGCTTAAGATACAATACGGTTGCCATCATAGAATGGTTCTGATTATATGGTATGTCTTCAAGTTAAGTTTAAGTTTACATATTTTATTATAGAGGCTTACGAGTGTTTGTTTGTTGTGTAGACATTCACTTATCCTATGCTATTTAATGACATCATCCACAAAGAGTGCAAAAATATCGGTCTTATAGATGATACAGAACATAGATGCTTGAATGCTAAATATCGTTGTATAAAATATAGTAATGTAGTTAGGGATGTATTTGCTACTTGATCTGCAACTTTAAAATGAAATCAATGGATACAAATCACTAATAGTATACGAACAGTGCATGGATAATTTAAACTAGAGTTATAAGTTGAAATATGACATTAAATGACATTGAGCCTTGAAACTCTGTTTGGTGTGCATTGTGTGGCTCAGCAATAATTAATGACAGCACAAGAATACAAAAAGGTGCACACACGAGCACCTAAACAACCAATCAACTCGATAATTTCATTTTTTAAGGGACAACCAAACAGATTATTAAAATTGCATTATCATTGTATATATGAATAATAATGAACCATTAAATGCGTTTAGGTATGGAGAGATATAATTACACCCTATAGTATAGATCTATATCACATGTTTAGGCTACTTTTTTTCGAAGAGATGTTTAGGCTACTTAAAGAATACTCTCTCTAGTCCTATTTATAAAAAAACATTTGACCTTTTTGATTCATTGCATAATTTATGTATTTGGTATATATTCTAGACAAAATACATTAATTACACAATGAATCTAAAAAGTCAATTTTTCTTATAAATAAGACCGGGGGGAGTATCAGTTATGAGATTGGAATACCAAAAGGTGTAATAATGGACGGATATAATTATACCCTATAGTATATATCTATATTAGGGGTGTTCGTGGGTGGGTTTGAGTTGGTTTTGGCCAAACCCAAAACCAAACCAAACAGGATACTCCAGTTTGGGTGAGGTAAAATAACCACCTGTTATACTGTTGGATGGGTTTGGGCAAACCCACTAATTTTTGGGTTGGGTTGGATTGGGCAATGAGTTACCCAACTTATTTTTTCTATTTTTTTAATATTAAATTACAAGTCCTCATAATTTTGTTTTAAAATAGTACTCTATTTTTTAATTTTCTTAAAAAAAAATGTTTAACTTATTTTACTATATTTTATGCATCATAGAATATCAAATAATAAACTCTATCATAAAATACTTGCAACAAACTAAAGTTACATGACATAAAATTGTTTTAGTAGCAAAATAACAAAAAAGTGCAACATATTAATTTGTAACTCAAGTATGTTTTGATTTTCAATATACAGCCTACTATAAAAAGTGTGTTGCAAACCAAGGAAGTTGTAGAAAAGTGTGATCTTGCACTTGCAAAATGGTTCATTGATGCATCTATCCCATTCAATGCAGCAAATTCACTGTATTTTCAGTTTGCAGTCGATGCTCTGGTTGCATGGGAGCCGGATATAAAGTTCCTACTATACATGATTTACATGGTTCTTTACTAAATAAGTGGGTTGATGAAACGAAGAAAAATATAGAGAAATATCGCGAGATTTGGAAGACTACTGGTTGTACTCTCATGGCAGATAGGTGGTCTGACGGGGTTAAGAGAACTCTGGTCAACTTTTTAGTTTATTGCCCTATAAGAACATTTTTTATCAAATTTGTTGATGCTTATGGTGCTTCAAAAACAGGTGAGCTAATATAAGCTTTTCAGGGAAGTAGTGTTATATATTGGCCCTGAAAAATGTTGTTCAGATAGTGACAGATAATACTACAAACTATGTTGCTGCTGGTAAGTTATTGGAAAAAGAGTTCCCTAGTCTGTATTGTTCTCCTTGTGCAGCTCATTGCATTAACCTGATGTTTCAAAACATGGGGATATTACCCAAGTTAAAGAGGCAGTTTCACATGCCACAAATGTTACCAAGTATATATATAATCCTTGATATCCATTGTATTTAACGAGGAAATATACTCATGGAAGAGAAATACTTCGTCTTGCTCCAACTCGCTTTACCACTAATTTCATTGCTTTGCAGAGTATTTTGTCTCAGAAAAATGCACTTAGAGCAATGGTAACATCTTAAGAGTGGATAATTTATGTTTATGCAAAAGATGCCAAGGCCAAACAATTTGTGGAATAAGTCTTGAACACTAACTTTTGGACTGCTTGTGCTGATATAATGAAACTCACAGAACCACTTGTAGGTGTGATGCATCTCGTAGACAGTGAAAATAAACATGTTATGGGTTTTCTTTATAGAAATATGTATAAAGCTAGAGAGGAGATGGTAAAGAGGTTTTAAAGAAATAAAACAAATGTGGAGCCTTACTTGAAGATCATAAATGATCAATGGGATTCAGAACTTTAAAAAAATCTTTATGTTGTTGGTTATTGGTTGAATCCATCTTGTAGATTCAGTCCTGAATTTGAGAAACACAAAACCATCACATATGGTCTTATAGATGTCATTGAAAAGATGTCATTGAAAAGTATGCTCGTAATAATCCTGAGCTGCAAGCAAAGTTAAACGCAGAGACAAATATATTTAGAAATTCAAAGGGTGGTTTTGGAAGGACATTGGCTATAGTGAAAACTGGTTGTATGTGAAAAAATCAGTTCAGACAAAAAGAGGTTTTGAATTGGATTGAACCGGTTCTGGTAAAAAACCAAATTTGGACAAAAATTTGGTTCAGGAAGAATGAACCGTTTCTGAACCGGTTTAGACCCACCAGACCGATTTGATAAAAAATCTAATTTTCTATGAAAGTAGTTTTGTGGATCGAACTGAACCATGAATTATGGTTTGGTTCAGTTTGGTTAATGTATTTGCACACCCCTATGACCAATCATAATCCCTCTTCATGCTTATCTTATTATTTTATTTAGTGGGAAAAATATTTGTAAATAAATTATGAGAAGGAGGAGTTTTATGAGATCTAAAAAAAGACATCGAAGATCCAATTTTATAAATGACTGATTTCAATCTCGTTGGAACTTCAGGGTGGAATAATATATGTGATGTGCTTGTTGATGAGAGGTTGTTTCACCGAGTCTTTAACCGGTTCTAATAAATGGGTACAAGGTTTATTACTATTATTTTTTTCTTCTTCTGAATGGGGCATTTTAGTTTTTTAACAAATGATTGTTTTTTTAAAACAGCTCCAGTTTGGTTCTAAAGCAGTTCAAGTAATCCAATTTTTTGCACACCCATATGGAGAATCTTCTTACAATGTTGAAATCTTTTTTTTTGTTTTGTTAGAGAAGGTAAACCAAAATTCGTCTATATTAGAGAGTGATGAACATATATTAACCCTAAATGAAATGTACTAGGGGTATTATTATGATGATATTTTATTATTTTTACTTGACTTAATTGCAGCTTTCTAATTTTCATCTTTATGTGAAATTGGTACCCTTATTTTAAAATTCGACAATTTTGGTTCCTCCATCATATTTTTTAAATGTCGTGGTATATGACCTGAAGAAGAGAATATATCAACATCAATGAAATCGTAAAAAAATTCTCCTGAAAATTTTATTTAAAACATGTTATATCACCATATTTTAGACAAAAATATTAGATAAAGAGGGGCCAAAACTATCAAATTTTGAAACAGGGGACCGATTTTCTATAATAATGAAAATAAGGGATCAAAATTACAATTAATTTTTTATTTTATTTTGAGGGGTGTTATTATGATTATTATTATTTTGTCTTAGTTTTTTTTAAAGAATTTTGACTAAGTTATTATTATTTTTGACGAAATTATCATAGTCTTTTTTTGAAAAATTATTATATTTCATTTTATAAAAGCAAAATTGTAAAAGGAAATACACACTTTATTTATTTTCTATCTCTTTCCTTTCGACTAATCCCTAACAAACGACGGAAACGCTCTCAACTCACAACACTCCCGCCGCCTCATTCCCGCCGGCGATTTTTCCTTATCCGCCGCAACAAACTTCTCCGACCAACAGGCTCGTTTCTCATTCTCTTCTATTTCCTCTTCTATTTACCGCATGATCTACTCTTTCTTAATTGCCGCATTTTGTTTTCCAATTGCGAAACCGTTTTTCGTTTTCTATTCTCTCGGAATTGATGCATCGATGGTTTGAATTGTGAATTATTTGAGATTATTGTTGTTTTGCGGTAGAAAATGATGATGAATCAGAATTCAGAAGTTACGATTTGTTTGGTTTTTCATTTTTTGCAATTTGTAAAGTTTTTAGGTTTTTCTTAGTTATGTAACTGTTGTTGTTAATTCTGATTTACTCATAGTACTGAATTGTTGAATTTGCTGCAATGGAATGTAATGTTCCTTTAGTCGTGTAACAAGCTATGAACCATACGGACACCGGGGACACCGATGTTGAGACGTCAACACTCGTAAAAATTTGAAAAAATGAATGAATTTTGGACTTCGGTGTCGTGTCATTTTAAAGTGGTAATAACTCAGTTTTCACAGTTGATGAATTTAGCATGTGTAGAAAATGTAATGTTCTTTTCGTCGTTACACCGATGCTTTGAATTTTCGATTATTTGTAATTGTTATTTTCCGGTGGAAAATGATAATGAATCAGAAGTATTGGTTTGTTTTTTTTTTTTTTCTTTCTTTAAATTTGTGTAGGTTTAGGTTTTTCTTGTTATGTAACTGTTTTTTTTTATTTTTTGATTGAATTGGTGAAGTAGATGCTGTAGAATATAATGTTCGTTTAGTTGCGGTATTAATTGGTTTTTGCTATTGATGAATTTAGCATGCGTTCTGAATTACAGATAGTTCCTAATTGTATAAGTAAATGTGAGATTCTTGTAGTGAATCATTGTGACAGAGAGAAGATGAGGTACTAGATAGGGATGTTGCGTTTCTGGAAATTATTGAAACAATTCTTTTGGCATTTTTGTTGTTTCCAAAATTTGTCACAATTGTTCATTCAAGAGACTAGTATTTTTTGTTAGCAAGTACAATTAACACAAATTTTAGAAGATGAAAATAGAAAATGTATGCACAAAGTAAACAGTGCCTAAATTGTTTTGAGAAGAAGAATTTGGGCATTTGTTTATGTGCTGCGAAGTCTTTGTTATTATTCTATTGTGAAGAATTTTTTGATTCTATAGTAACTGATGAAGAGACAAAGTACATATGGTGAGGAGGGTAACATATTATTGCTAAATTTAACATTGAAAGAGTATAGTGAGCCAAAGAAGCTAAATGTTGTAACGAAGCAATCTGGATTATTTGTGTATCATTCATGAAATGTACTCTAAAAATGACCATGTGGAGTGCGTAGGAGAGAAGGCATACATGTTACTTATCCCATTACAAAATCTTGGCGTCTATATTGGTGCTAAAATTAAATCGGTAAAGATGAGTTATGGGTCACTGCCGGAAGGATATTGTTATATAATGGGTCATGCTAACTTGTGCCCTTAGGGCACAAGTTAGCAAGCTAAAAAAGGAATTAATCAATATACGAACAAGTAAAAAAGATAAAATTTAAAACTTTCACAATTAAGAATATACAATTTCCAAGATTTTATTTCTACTTTTGGTTTCTTATCTTTTGCCCTTGGGGCACAAGTAGGGGTGTAAGTGGTTCGGACAAAACCAACGAAACCGAAAGTCCAAACCAAAAAAATATCCGACCTTGTTTGATTTGGTTTGAAACCGATCCGAACCAATCGAAACCGATCTAGTTTGGTTTGGTTCATGGTTTTTCATTTCGAGATCCGTAAAATCGATGAACCAATCCGATGATAACCACAGTCCTTATTTTATTAATATTATCCTTATTTCATGGTGACCTTAATTTCATGATGTTTAAATTTCAGGATGTTTTAATTTCAGTTTGCATGAATTTGTTATTTTGACCATGTTTTAATTTTAGGATGTTCTTTTTGGAATTTTTGTGTTTGTTGATGAATGATGCATGTATGGATCATGAATGATTGAAATATTTGAGTTTGGTGAAGTTGTTTTTGAAGAATGATGGATGAATGAATCTTGGATCATATGTATGAAATATTGAGTAAGGTTAGTTATAAAAAGTTGTTTGAAAAATAGAGAACATGAAAAAACAAGATATGAAATACAATTATACAAAATTCTATGAAATATTTTGTGAGAATAGGAATTTTTCTAATTGTATTTTTAAATAAACCGATCAACCGAACCAATCCAAACCGATTAGTTTGGTTCGGTTTCTTTTCTGAAAAACAGTGAAAACCGAACCAATCCAAACCGATGAAGGTTTCATTGGTTCGGACATTTTCGGTTTCTTTTTTGAAAAACAGTGAAAACCGAACCAATCCAAACCGATGAAGGTTTCATTGGTTCGGACATTTTTTTGACTAAAAACCAATCCAAACTGAACCGTTACACCCCTAGGCACAAGTTAGCATTTTCCTTATATAATATAGGCTTGACCTCCTTGCTATGATGCACGGGTATTGATGTGGGGTACAAATATTTTTCCAAAGTTTAACATACAGTACATTGATATAGAAACTGAATTTTATACAAACATGACTAAATTGTTTAAATACAGTACATTGTTTAACCAATCACTATATTGGGAGGAAAAATGATTTGAATTTCCTTAGTAGAAGACTAGAATTGGTGGTAAACTGCTTTTGGATTAGACTTTTAGTCACTTGAATGTATAATAATCTTTGCACGAAATGTATCTCCTAATATAGTGATTGGTTATTTCGTTACTGCCTAGAATCTTTTCTAATTTACTACACTGCAAATCAGAAAGAAATCAAGAAATATGTACTGAGAAATATAGAAGGGGATATCTACTTATCAGAAACTAGGGTATATTTTACAAAGTAATAGGGAGAGTATCAATATTATCAACAAAAAGGAGAAAGGAATTCATTTATCAGTTAGGGGTGAAGGTGGTACAGCACATAGCCAAAAAAAAATCATGTGTACCATGTTTTCTTAAAACTATTTTTACGGATGTATATCCGGGACGTGTGCAACTTTAATTTTGTAGTATCCGTCCGATTATAGCCGTCCATCCTGACCTGAAAAACGTGCAGCGTAACCCGAGTCCATGTACATACATACATAAGGATATGCATATAAATTGTAAAATCAGTTGTTAGGTTGTGCAACATATTAAATTATATTTCAGCAGTAATATGGATGCGGCTTTGTTGAGATTAGTTTTGAGTGGCTCTCCTTTCCTTGTTATCTTCATTGATTATAATAAAATTTCCCTATATTTTGCTTGTGGATTTAGTTTAGTTCCATGGTTTGCTATCGGTTGAATCACATTAGATTCTTTATCTTTTTCTTTTCCCTAGTTTATGTTTAGAATTCAGACACCTTGCTATTACCGGGATCCTTTAGTATATTTTACAATGAGAGTGATATGGAAAAAAACTAGGATTAATTTATATTTTTATGATTCAAATTATGGTATCTTTTTGTAGTTGGATTAATTAGGAGTGCTAGTTAGGATTGGGATTATTTTATCTCTTTTATATTTCAATTTGAAGTTTCTTTATCTAGACACGATTCTGCAAGTTTCTATGGTCCCTGCCCTGGGATTGGGCACAGGTCTTGACATGGTAGAAGTTTTCTTTAGACCTATGGTGAAAGTAAGAAGTAGACTCGTCCTTGACAGAGCCCCTCCAAGACTAACACAAATTTTTCTAAATTGATTTCTTATTTCTTTATCCCAATAGTAATCTTCCTTTTTAAAAGTTATAGATAATAATGTAGTGAATCCTAATCCTAATTAATCTCTACTAACAGTAAAGATTATGTTATGCAGAATCTTATCTTGATAAAGAAACTTTAAATTCAATTTAGAAGAGATAAAGTAATCCTAATCCTAATTCCAAATAAAAATTCTAATTGTAATTTAAAAAGAAAACATACCAACATAGGTGATCCAGTTGGTAAGGATTCAGCTGAGATCCCACAAGGATCTTGGTTTGAATCCCGCTGTCGATGTGAGGACATCGTTGGCGGGAATTTGTAAGTACTTCTGTCAGTGCTCTGTAAGCTTTGAGGCTTTTCCTGGCCTCAGCAAGCTCTGGAACCCAACTTTCCTAAACTTTTACTTGTCAAAATAAAAAAAGGAAAACATAATCCTAATCTTCAAAAATAAAATAATCCTAATTTTATCCATATCTGAAAGTTACTGCCTTTAGAACACCAAATGCAGAAAAGAAATGAGCATAGACTTTCTACAATAAGATACTTATTGGAAGCAAGAGTTGTATGAAACTTTGAGTCATGCATCATTCCATCATATCATTTTTGTTATTCCTATTACGTACACTCTCAAGTTCGAGTTGTCTTTTTATCAGGAGAGTAGCAAATATATGATTGGTTTTTCCAGCGCATATTGTATAAAGGCATGTCTTGGCCTAGGTTTCATAACATTACAAAAGTAGTTTATATGTCTTTGATTTATTATATTTAACAGCGACTTTTATGTGGATTTTATTTGGATGCAGATTATTGAAAGGCATAGAGGTCTATTTATGCAACTCTATTAGTTGCAAAAAAGTAATTTTAATGTGTTTGTTGGATAGCATATTTGCTAGTTGGTACTTAAGACTATAGGCAAAGTGAGATACAAAGCATTTGGAATGATTTGTTATGGCCCAACAGTCATCCAGGCTTCAGCGCTTGCTTACTCTCTTGGACAGTATCCTCCATATTTTTCTTGTCTTCACATTTACTCAACTTATTATATATTTTTTTCCTTGAGTTTTCTTTAACCAAATCTTTAAAGCTGGCTCAACCCAAGCAACAAGGTTGACTGCAGCTCGGCAGATCGGGGAGATTGCAAAATCGCACCCTCAAGATTTGACTAGTCTTCTTAAGAAGGTATTGATTTTTCCAATGTTATGTAACCTTGCTTTTGTTGCAACATCTTATCATAGTTATGCCCTTTCTTCATTTACTCTTATTATATTATAATCCCTCTGTCCCAAATTGTAAGCAAAAAAACTCAAATCACACTTATTAAGAAAACTAAAACATAAGAATAAATGAAG
>Ga0228711_1012069_pt1 | contig 10732 bp, 4 predicted proteins | sample MedpolnodulmetaG_2_FD_177996 | JGI IMG/M metagenome (GOLD analysis project Ga0228711, IMG submission 177996) | Root nodule microbial communities from Medicago polymorpha collected in Santa Monica, California, United States - brown nodules | ecosystem: Host-associated > Plants > Roots > Nodule...
CGGAAATATCTATACTGTTCAATCTAACAGACAATCTAGGGATGGAACGTTGTTAGGTTGTGATAATTGAATTAACGGACTTAAAACCTTTGATGATTATAGGTTCACCTAAGGGATTAGGGAATTAAAGTTAGAAAAGAGGGCTTAGGATCAAGGGAATGACCTAAGCTATTTTGTTAATTTGTCGTTAACTTTATAGCATTCGTAGACATAAGAAACATGTTGCTAATGAGCGATGAGAAGATGAATCGAATGACCTAGTCACCTCTCCATATTATTTCTTAAACCAATTTTTCCTTAACCATTTTATTTTAACTTGCAAATCAAGCAAATTGCCTCAGTGCACCCCCCATTTTACAAACATCCTTAATAATAATGACATTCTCGAGTAGAAGTTGAAACAGTCCCTGTGGATACAAATCTTATAAATTTTATTACTTCGATATGAGTTAGTACACTTGCTAATTCTGTATCACTTCCCACTACGCCAAGTAGCTCCACAAGTTTACACTCTAACCTCTTCAACCATCGGAATGCCTTCCGCCCTTTTGAAGATCCTTGTGTCCAAACTACTCAAGGAATTTTGTGTAGTTCCAGAAGTACACACCTTAACCCCTTCAGCCATCGGAATGTCTTCCGCCTTCTCGAAGGTCCTTGCAGTCTAACTACACTAGGAATTTTAGGTAGTTCTACAAGCATTCACCATAACCTCTTCAACATAGGACATCTCCCGCTTCCTTGAAAATCACCTTGCATCCAATCACCCTTGGCCTTTTTTTAGGTTAATCCCGCAAGCCGTGCTATACATTCTTCAACCTCCAGAATGCCTTCCGTCTTCATGAAGAAATCCCTTTCTCACCACTAGAGTATAGCACCCAAGGTCCTCCGTAGTCGTACCATTACAAGTGTGTTCAACTCCACCTCAAACTGAGCGTACTCTACCTCAACTATCAAATGCGTACATCCCACTATGTCTTCCACCTTGGAACTCCACTTCAACAGGTAGATCATGAGTATTGTTACCTCCGTCTCTCCAGACTGATCATGAGTATTCTTACCACCGCCTCTCCAGGCCGATGTTGAGTGTTTAACGTCTCTCCAGATGATCACCGCTCCACTAGGCGTCATTCTCAAGGTGAGACACATCACCTTCTTCATCCTCCAAACAACACCACACCACCAGAGCACCCGCATCCTCAAGATGCACCTCAATGTTCTCCAAATCACCAATGTTTTTGTTGAACTTCGTAAGTTGCTCCATGATGGCCTTTGACTCTACCATCTTGAATGAGTAGAGTTTTTGCTTTAGGAATTGCCAATTAGCCAAAGACTTTGTCTTGTACAAAGACTCTAACTTTGACCACATTGATGTCGCGGTTGGTTCCTTCGCTACTTCTCTCAAAACTTTATCCCCGAGGCACAAGACAATGACACTCTTGGCCTTGTCCACCATCTCGGTCCTCTCCGCTTGTGACATGGTGACCGGTAACGCCCCTTCACCCTTCACCCTTCAAAGCTTTCTCACACTTTTGATGTATTAAAACCGCTTCCATCTTTACCTTCCATAACCCAAAATCATTATCTTCGGTGAATTTCTCAATATCCCACTTCAAACCCATGATACTTGATTATCCTTTGACCATTGCCCCACGGTGGGCGCCAATTGTTGTGAATTCGATGAAAATCACACCAATAAAATACTTGATGTGTGGAGCAAGTGATAATCAACCAACCAAAACAAAGTGTATGGAAGTTATAATCACAAACAAAAGTAGAAAACATTGAGAGAAAGAAAGAGAGAACATAAAAGAATTTTTTGACCCAGTTCGGTCCAAATTGACCTAGTCTGGGGGGATAGAGCAGCCCTCCGTTTCACTATAATGATGAGTAAGTTTCCAAAAGAGATATCAATGAGTTACAAGAATAAGTCTCCAAACCTAATTCTACCCAAAGCCCCAATCTCTTCCTGTGACCAAGAGACTCAATCCTAATAGTGTTTCCCAAGGTGAATCAACCCTCAAACCCCAGTGTTTGTTGCCAAGAGACAAACTCTATACAAACCCTAGTTTTGTTGTTGCCTTTCTTAACCCTTGTTTCAGCCCCTATATCTCTAGGTTTACTCTGATACAAAGTCTATATTTGTAGTAAAAGTATCCCTCATAAATTTGGAGCAAATCTAGGCCCGAAAATACGTTTCTGTTTTATTTCCTGCTGTCAAAATCGGCCACCGAATTGCACCATTCGGCCACCGATAAATGTCAAACCAAAGGCCAAAAATAGAGTGCGAATTTGGCCACTAAGCCTTGAAAACCGGCCACCGATTTTCTGCTTCAAGAATTCCAATTTTGAGTCACTTCTACAACAGTTATGGATTTTATTATTATGACTTAGTTAATATATATATATATATATATATATATATATATATATCAAACTATACACAGTGGCGGATCTTGAGTTAATTTGTTGGGGGTGCCAAACTTCTATGGAATATATATTAAATAATTTTAAGAAGTAACAATAATTAATAACCGGCCTATTGGTATAAATTGTTTGAAACCGGTAAGAGAATTTTGGTTCAAATCCCCTCAAAAACGTCTTTTTGAATACAATTTATGGTACCACTTTCCACTGCAACAACCAAAATCTGATTTATATAATACATCTAATATAGTATATAAGGAAAACTTAGGGATGTGCCGTGTCCCCCACCGGTCCCTGAACAGATCTGCCATTGACTATACATACTTCAATTTTTTGAACAGACTACTAAAGATACACAATATCAGCCAGGCATACAAAAAACAATTAGCCGATGCCTTGACAAGTAAAAGGGTTCGACCACCACCTATGAGTACTAAACATAAACGTGGTTTTTTTAGCTTTCAGCCATCCTAAAGACAAATATTTAACTTTATCCAACAACCGGGGAATGAGAGTTACATAATCATTAAACACACGGTTATTACACTCATTCCACACAACCGAGACACAAAGAAGTCGGATAAGCCGAAAAAATGAACGCCTAGCGTTTCCACCACCTGTCGAATGAATAAACCGCAAATACTGATCGGAAATAATGTGAGAGTCCATCCCCGAAAATCAAATCCCGCACTAACGGCCATTAAGAAGCAAAAGTAGTGCGCGTTAAGAATAAGTGATGAGCCGTTTCAACAAGACCAAAGCCGGAGACACACAAGCAGGCTTCAGAAGAAATGAGACCTCTAATCGCCAAGTTTGATTTAGTTATCAATTTATCACGAAGCAACCTCCACGCAAAAACTGAGACCTTCAAAAGAACCTGATTATACATAATTCAATTGATTTGAGAGTTTGGTTAGTAATTTCTCCTCTCTAAAATTCACACCTAGGGAAAGCCTAGTCCACTCCTTTTCCAAAGCAATTTAGCCAAATGTTTTCTCCCCTTCCAACATTGTTGTCTACCTTACTGTACTCTCTCTATTGTGGTCCATCCTTTTCCTTCCTTATATCACTTTCACGACTTTCTCCATTTTTGCATACGCATATATCATATCTTACACTTCTTTTTCTACTCCTTCCACTATATTTATAGCTTGTGTCGTCTCAATCTTCTATATATAGCTAGCTTCATTATATATGTTATAGCTAGGAACAATAATTAAAGCACTTGCACTTTGAAGAACCCATTGCACTAATTTAGCTAACTGGCTTAATTAAGGTTATGTCTAGTCGAAGGAGGCAACAATCAGGAGGGTCTACTCAGATCTCTGATGACCAAATCATCGACCTTGTTTGCAAATTGCGTCAACTTGTTCCTGAGATTCGTAATAGGCGCTCTGACAAGGTACTATAGCTATTTCAATCACTATATAGATACACACTATTCATAAGGATGTTAAAGTTATGCTTATACTCGTAATTCAATTTTTTTTATAGATACACACTATTCATAAGGATGTTAAAGTTATGCTTATACTCGTAATTCAAAAATTTTGAAGTACAATGCCCTAAAATAATACTATCTTGATGTGTGGAGTGCCCTGAAATGATACTATCTTGATGTGTGTTTAACATAAACTTCTACAAAAAGTCTAAATGTGGATTTTTTTCATTTTTAGAACTTACTAAAAGTAGGTCCGTTCACGATTGGACCAGATCCATATTAGATAACGTCATATCTTACCTATAATTTCTAACGTGAATTGAATTAACAATCTAGTCATTTGAATTAATTTAACGCATGCTTACATATGATTAACCAAATGTCGTGGATGTATAAAAATATGTGTGCCAATAAAAAAATTTCTTATTAAGTTTTACTTGGATGGTTTCATGCAGACTAGAAGAAATATAAATAAATGAAATAGTGTAAGATTTTTACAAAAAATATTGTTATTGATAACCAATGATAGTTAAGGGTGGATATCTCAATTTGGCTTAAAGTAAAGATTAAAAAAGTTGAATCAGTCAAATTGTCCGAGTTCAAACGCTGAAAAAAAAATACTAACATAACAATTATATAACAACGGTCTATCCAAAATAAATAAATAACCAATGAGAGTGGTCAACATTGTCATAAACAAGGTTTTAAAAAACGGTCTGTTACCGAAAAAAGGCCGCGACAAAAAGGTATAGGTAGCGGACGTTACTGTTTTTCACCGTTTTTACAGAGTAAACAAAAATCACGACGAAACACCGTTATAGCCGCGACGAAACACCGTTACGACCGCAAAAAAAATGCCGTTCATGACAATAGACATAGAATCCAGATATTCTTTTCAATTGAGATAGATGAAAATCATATTTTTAGTACATATTTGATCATAAATTACATAAGTTATCTTCTTATCTAGTTTAGAACCCTAAATCTTTCTCTAGTTTAAGTTATTTAAGTTACTATCGTTATTTTAAGAGTTGTGCAATGTTGTGATTAATTCACACCGCGACAACCGCAATCCATATCGCAACACCCGTAACTGCCGAAATCGCGAAATCCTATACGTGACGCGACTGTTTTTTAAAACCTTGGTCATAAATATTACTCAAATAAAAAACATTATCATAAATATACAATAAAATAATAAATATTACATTGAAAACATAAAATAACACTTATTTGGGACATTTTTGTTTTGCTAATAAAATATGAGACAGAGTGATTATAAGACCCTTTTGAGAATTTTTTTTGTCCCTTTTTATAAGACATCTTTGTTATTTCCAAATACATTAATTATTTCTTTACATACATACCCCTATTTATTATACATCTTTTTCTTCAATCAGTAATAAATAACATGTTGAAAACATAAACTAACTCTCTCTCTTAAAGGATAAAATTGTAAAAACAATAGTGATTACAAACAACTTTAATGCAAATATCCATTTTCTTAATTCTCGTGATTTGGACAAAAAGGTCTTATATATAGCGACAGAGATATCTTTAATTAAAGTGACACCGGTGACTATTTAACAATCATCTTTAAAGGAATTTCAACTTCGTTGCTTAAAGCTATATGGACACCTCATGGAGAAACTAGGTCATATATAAATTATGTGTAATTTTGTGTGTGTGTAGTTATAAAAGTACATACATAAATATTAATTGTACTTACTTAAGCAATAGAGTAGGATAATGGTATGAATCTTGAAATTAATCTCTATGTAACTATGTTGTACAGAGACTCGTAAGAATAGTCTGCGCAATATGCAGAGATACATTGATTTATAAAAAAAAGTAGACTCTGCATCGACTATATGATATATATACTCAGAAACTGACCCCATGAATTGAAGAAGATATTCGAAAAGTACAATACCAAATCCATGTCCATAACTTTAAAGGGTTTACATTGATTGGTGTATATATTCACATTCACACACATAGACAGACTCATGTATGATTAAAAAGACCTTAAAAATGAAGATATATATGCATATACATTCGTTAAAAAAATGATCTAATATATGTTTGCTTCTTCATCCTTAAATATAAACCCTCTTGAAACTTTATTCTTGTCCCATTTTATAAGACATTTTAAAAAATTTCATTTGTATTAATTATTTCTCTATGAACATACCCCTAAATTCTATACCGTAAGTATAAAGTAATTATGTCCTCCAAATAGTAAAGTTATAGAGCAAAACAAATTGTCAAGAGATATAAAACTACTAATTCACCGAATCAATTGATATCAGAAATGATCGAATTTGAGATCTTAAGAGAAACACATTCAATGTTTCAAACCAACATCATGAGACTAACTCAATTTTATTTTATTTTCGTCGAGATTCTAGCTATACATAGGGAGGAGGTAGTACGATAATAATAATGATCAAATGGTTAATTTTGACCAACTCATGGACTCCAAATAAAAATGCATAGTGCATGGGTATTGTTACCAACATGTTTTTAGGTGACCATGTGTAATGTTTTTTCCCTCACATTTTAACTCTTGCTACCACACTTTAATTAATTTCATATGCAAAGTACGGCATGTGTAGGTAACCGATACTGACATAGTGGATGCATGCAGGTACCAGCTTCTAAGGTCCTACAAGAAACCTGCAACTATATCAGAAACTTACAAAGAGAGGTTGATGATTTAAGCCTGAGATTGTCTCAGTTGTTGGCCACAATTGATTCTGATAGTGCTGAAGCTTCAATCATTAGGAGCCTACTTAACCAATGATGAATTAATAGTTTCTTAATTAAAGTAGATCACATTTTCAATTTTGAATAAAAATTTAGTACTTGCATGCACTATAGCTAGCTACATATATATGTGCCTCTTTTTGAAGGCAAAAAATGTAGCACTTGTTTGATTTATTAATGTTCTCAATTTTGTGATAGTGTAATGACTTCGGTTGGCTAGAGGTTTAAGATCAGATTAGATTTGTAAGTCATATATATTATCTATAAAGTTAATTTGTTTTTGAGTTTAATTTTGGTACACTTTTAGTGTAAATATTTATTTGTTGTTAAGCAATCACAATTTTTTTAAGAAGTTAAATTAACTCACCCAAATTAACACTGAGAAGGAGTATACTTTCAGATCTCAAGTCAATACCACCGAACTAAACTAAACGGGTTTAAGAAATCACAATTAATTAAATATGCAACACATAAGTCTCTTTTACAAAAATAGCTGTCAGTATTAAGGTTTCAAATGCAAAGTAATGTTACTTGGAACAATTTGTTCCATCAACGATTTCTTTGTTTGTGTGGAGAATATTAAATGATTGCCTTCCAACAAAAATTAATTTAATCTATGGAGGGGTGCAAAATTTAGCATTATGTTTGTGTGTGGAAGGATGTAACCAGAGATGGACACAAAAATAAATTTGAAGCGAGGCTAAAAATTTTGGTGAAGTAAATTATACTATAAATAACATATATATGTATTAGTCGTAAGAACTAAATTTCTAAAGAAAATAGTCTATCACCCACTTGTTGAAAATGAGATAAAATAACATCGTTACTAACTATTTCAAGAACATAGCTTTCTATAAAGGTTATACAAGATGATTATTTAAACACTAATAATTGTAGTCATTGTACCAAACATTATATATCACAGGGTGTGTGTATAAAATACGTGTGTGCGCGCATGTGTGTGTAAAATATGTTTGTGTGTGTGTAAAATTCATGATGCATGATGTAAAGCCTTGTGAATTTTGGATATTCTCATGATTATGAGTTGAAGCCTTAATTTTTGTATATAGGAGAATAGAAAGAAGCATTAGTCTTGGTCAAACTAATTATTAGTCAAGAATAATCAAAGTGTGTTTAATATTTTATTCGAAGTTACTAGGTTTATTTTATGAATAACGACGAAAGGAAATTGCCGTAAAAAAAAAAAAAGAAGTTCAATATTTGTGACCGAAATATCAACCATATGTATAATATATTTACAGGCGACCAAAATAGCGAGCGATTAGTGGTCTCTATATCGGTCGTTAAACAAGTTAGTGGCTGGTTTCTAAGCTTTAGCGACCGAAATTTTGGTCCCTACATACGAAATTTTTAGTAGTATCAATATTTGTGTAAACCTCCAAACATATGTTTTCTGATAGTCCACACATGGATGCAACTTGATTGAAATTAAACCTCCAAACATTTTTTTTATTGTCCTTTTGCCGCTAAATTAGGTTGGATGTTCTATCTTCGTTAGGAATTAGTTGTGGGTTGAAAAACTATAGCTGTTGTTTTATTGTGAAATTTATAGGTTTGATATCTCATGGAAATTTGCTAGCAAGTATGTGGGGTCAATTTAGAAACATCTTAACCATGTGGGTTTTTGTAATCAAGATCGTCTATCAGGTTCATCTTTTAACATGGTTAAACTATTGGTATAATCATTGTCTAATCCTAAAGTTAAGAGTTTTTCTTATGATTACTACCAATGAAACATTCAACCACTCAGATGTTTATGAATGGTTTTTACCTTCTAACTGATTATCATTATTCATTTTGATTTCTTGTTTTAGTGTCTTTTACGTATTATTTAACTATTGTAGTTTTTCAATCCTAGCATTACTTGTGTTGTGATTGTGTTCTTTGATATATCATATTTTAACTTTTCGGAAAACAAAAAATGACTTTTAATTCATTTTTTAGTTTTTTAATTGATGTCCTTAACAAACTAAGTTAGCTTGATAGAGTGTGTTTGGTGATGGAGTAAGTGAAGAACCGTATATATAAATTAGAATTCTAGTCAATTAAAATATTTTAATTGAACTCTCTTCATTTTTAAACCGTATATAAATATTTATTACGAAAAAATAAAAAACAAAAAAAACTGATAGGATATAAACCAAATATAAAAAAGCAATAAAATTAAATTTCTTATATTAAGCAGATTTTGTAACCACTGAGGGAGTATTATATAACTGAAATTTCTTCTAGATGAAGAAATAATATTTTGTCCCTACATATAGCTCAATTGCTAGGAACATTTCAGGTAAAAGTTCGAACCTCATTCCCCCACTTATTCACCTTATAAAGTCAATTACTAGTCACTGAACTCCTTTACAAAAACAAGGTAATAATATTATTTTATTCTTAAACATTTATTTTTATACAACTTCAAGCGATTAAGGACCAATTTTAAAATATAAGAAAGGGATACTTATTTGTAAATATTTAAAATTTGGGGACCCACTTATAATGTTTTGAGAATTAATAGGGACCAATTTTCAAAATTTGGAAAATATAGGGACCATTAGCAAAATTCGAAAGAATTATAAAACCCAAATATGAGATTTACATTGGATAGAGAAAGATTGGAATTTCAAATACTAAATTTTTAGTTGGTATGTGAAACTTTTAAATTTAACTTTGACAAAATACTTTATATAATTCATTCATTTTGAATATTCTCCAAATTTATTATCAGAAGGGTAATTTACATAGAATAATTTGAATTATTCTTTAAATTATAATATCTCGAAACATTCTCTCATGCAAGCGCACTTTTAGGGTGTATTTGGTTGGAGGGAATGGAGGAAAGAAGATGTTTTAAAGGCTTCATTGTACATTTGACTCACAAATATCGTGCTTGTATAATATTGGTCTTCCACTTTGTTTTGAACAATTTTAACATGCTATATATTCCTTATTTGTTATTTGCTAGTCCCGCTCTCACTTTTCTCTAAAATTTACACTACAAGACATCATTTATTAACATGACATCTAACTCTCATGCTCATTCCTCCTTTTTTTAAAGTTAAGAATAAAATACGTCAAAAATCAACTTGTACATGTTAGAGCGAATGAAATTCTTGATTAGGATTTCAAACTATTTGACATTTTTGGTGTTTTTAATGTTTAATTCTAAAAAAGTTACTATGAGAGGTGAGTTTCATATAATAAATGATATTTCATAAATGTAAATTTGGGCAAAATGGAAAGAGAACTGCCGAATTAGAAATGGGAAAATAAAAGAGGTAAAAAATCGTTCAAGAAAAAGTTGGCTACAAAAGTCGCACGATTATGATAATTGGAGGATAAAAAGTAAAATTATGCTTATATATTTTTTGATGGAATTTTTTTCAATTAAGTGTTGGAATCCATGTTTTAAAATCCGGACCAGTGATCGATCCGGTTAAGGCACTGAGTCATGGTTGAACTAGTTGGTCACTGGTCGGATCGCATGACTATTGATCCGGTCTATATAAAAATATTTATGACCAAAAATTACATTATGAAAGAAATTTTGATAAAAAAAAATCCTGTCATTTTTTTTCTATTTAAAGTTCGTACATTAAAAAAAATTATATTCACAGCTACACGTTTGCAAGTTAATTTCTTAACTGCAACACAATTCAAGCTAATTCCAATCCAAATTCAAATTAGCTCATACATTAAACAATATTACTGCATAAAAAACCTCACAAATAATAAGTTCTAATTCAAATTCCATCTTTACAACATAATATGTTCTAAACATTGTTAGAAATCAAAATATAAAAGACTTACAAACCCAAGTAAGTTACATAGTTAACCAAAAACAAAAACTCAAATAAGTTATAACAATTCACTAATCAATAAAATATTTATGCATGCCCATGGAGTCAAATTGTCATAGTCTTGATATCCATATTCATCATCTTTATCGATTGAGATGGGAGAGGAGAATGGCAGTTGAAAATGACATTTGGGTTGGGAGTATGTGTTACTAGGGTTTTTTTTTTTATATATGTTGTGCCTTTTTATTAAAAAAAAAAAAAGGAAAAACGGGTCGGGGGGGCC
>Ga0228711_1012072_pt1 | contig 10726 bp, 4 predicted proteins | sample MedpolnodulmetaG_2_FD_177996 | JGI IMG/M metagenome (GOLD analysis project Ga0228711, IMG submission 177996) | Root nodule microbial communities from Medicago polymorpha collected in Santa Monica, California, United States - brown nodules | ecosystem: Host-associated > Plants > Roots > Nodule...
GCAAGTTAGAGAGGTATGTTTTGAAATGCTTTCATAACATGGTTTTAAAGAAAGAATAAATCGGAAGAATAATTGGCAACTGAAACTGAAAACTGATTGAATCTCTTAATATTTATTAATTTAATTGGTTTTAAAAGAAAGAATAAATCTCTGTCGTTGGTTACAACTTACGCCACATGTCGTTCCGCGAGCCAACGAAATGTCGATCCGCATTTCCTTTGGAAATGGAGAGGATCCGGAAGCGACAAATTGTGTGTGAAAAAGTATAAATGCTCTCATATTTATTTTGAATGAATCTGGTTCCTTGATCAAATCCAACTGTATTTGCTTCGTGGTCCACCGGTGAGGGACTTAATTGGACCCTCATCGTAGAATCCTAATATTTCTTTTGTTGAAAACTTTGTTATTTTAGAATCATTTATTTTTGCTTAGGTTCAAAGCAAATTTTAAAACCACCACCTTCCCTCATAGTAAAGTAGCAGAAATGGAAAATAGAGCAAAGAAGGAGGGCATAATAGTCAACACAGAAGTTGTACCTGCTCAACCTTGCAAATGAAGACTCTACCAACTAGAGAGTGAAAGTGGAGAGAGAAACGAAACAATTCTAGTTGATCTTCTTCTTCTTTCTATGCTTGGCACTTTCGCTTTCCTTCAAGATTTCTAGAAGATTCTGTTATGGCAGTTCCCGTTGAAGAAGCCATTGCAGCTCTCTCCACATTCTCGCTTGAGGTATCAAATTTCTGCTACATTTTTCTCATTTCATTTGCTACCAAATTTCAAATGCGCTTTGGGATCGTTCCTTTTTCTTTGCAACGGTTTGGTCTGATTCGGTCAATTATTCCCTAAATTCGCGTTAATTCTAATTATAGAAATGTTTAGTAATCTAATTATTATTATTATTAAGTGTAAATTCATAGATTTGAAAGAACTTTTGAATGAGACTGTTTGGAAGAACTTATGAAAATAAGTTATGACATTTTCATAATCTATTTTCAGCTTATTCTCGTAAGCTCTCTTGGATAGATTACGAGAACAGCTTAAAAGGTTTAGCTTATTCTCATAATCTATTTCTTTAATCCGCGTTAATTCTAATTATTGAAATGTTTAGTAATCTAATAATCATTTAGGATTGAATACTAACGTAAGCATTTGAAAATGCTTGGATTATGAAATAGGTTATGACATTTTCATAATCTATTTCAGTTTATTTCCGTAAGCTCTTCAGGATAGCATATGAAAACAACTTATAGCTTATAAGAAAACATTTTGACTTTATTTTATCTTTTTATTAAAGAAATAGCTTATACATAAGCACTTATATGGTAAGTGTTTGTTCTTTAAGCTGCAAAATAAACTGTTTATCCAAATTTTATGATAAGCGTTATCCTTCATTTGCTACCAATTATGAAATGAGCTTATTATGGATCACTTTTTATTCTTTGCCACTGTTTTGTCTTCGGTCAATTAGTCCCGAAATCCAAATTAATTCTAATTACAGAAATGTTTAGTAATCTAATAATCACTTAGGATTGCGTAATGGCATAAGCACTTTTGAGGTAAGGGAGGTTTGGTCACTGTTTTTAGGCTGTTTGTTTGTGTCCTGCTGCGGTTTGCCTCTTTGGTTCCTTTTTGTCCGTTTTGGTGCTGGGCAGTCAATCGCTTGGATATGCAGCGACTACTTGTTGGAAGCCTGCTGCCACTTTCGTTCCTGCAGCTGCTATGTTGTTCTGCGGTGCTGGGCAGTAGGTCTTTAGAAGGTTTTTCTTCTCTGTGTTCTCACCCGCATGTTGGGTGTGGGTGGTTTTATCTTTTGGTGTTAGGTGGTTCCTTGGGAGGGTGTTTTTTGGGGTTCCTCATATATACGGTGGAGGTCTCACCTATAGGTGATCCGCATATATACAGCACCTTGTATTTATCGCTTTTCCGTCCTAGTTTGTGATTTCTTTTTACATTCTAGGCTTAATAAATTTGGCTGATTCAAAAAAAGACTGCTTGGAAGAACTTATGAAAATAAGTTATGAAATTTTCATAATCTATTTTCAGCTTATTTTCATAAGCTCTCCATGATAGATTATGAAAATAGCTTAAAGGTTATACCAAAACATTTTGACTTTATTTTATCTTCTATTACAAAAATAGCTTATACATAAGCGCTTATATGATAAGCACTTATGCTCTAAGCTGCAAAATAAGTTGTGTATCCAAACAGTCTGTATTTGCAAAATAACGCATTGCAAGAACTTGAAGTTCTTATTTTGGTATATGCGAGTTAATTTTTCATGTGATTCGTATTTTGTTCATTAATTATGTAGGACGAGCAACCAGAGGTGCAAGGACCTGGAGTGTGGGTATCAACTGAGAGAGGTGCAACAGAGAGTCCAATAGGTAACTTCTTATTCCATAGTTCAACTATTATTCTCTGGATATGTCGCTAATTTGAGATTGCGCTGTAAATTTACTTGAAAATAATGTCAGAGTCTTTTGTGTTTTGCTTGAAAGATGCATAGAGTTATTGGTAATTGCTATCTAATGCCGTTTTTTTTGTAGAATTTTGTGATGTTGCGGCATACAGACTATCTCTGTCAGAGGATACGAAAGCTCTCAATCAGCTGGTATGATGCTTGCTTTTGGGATATTTTTGTTGTTTAACCCCGTCTGTTGTAAATTTTAACTGCTTTTGCTAATACAAAATGCAGAATTCTCTTACCCAAGAGGGAAAGGAGATGGCATCGGTGCTTTACACATATCGTAGTTGTGTCAAAGCACTTCCTCAGGTAATATTTCTATCATCTATCGGTAGTTAAAGCCAGTCAATGGACATAAAGTATGCTGTTTTACTGGTTAATGAGGAAATATTTTCAGAAGGGAAAGGGTTACTTTTTAGACATGAAGTACATATTATATTTGAATTTTCCTGGCACTAAATCTGAAGTTACCGCGATTGTATGCTAGTTTCACATGAAATGTCTACCTTGCATTTTGCTAAGGCAAATTTTTTACAGTGCAAGAACGCAACAATATCACCAGTTTTTTTTTTGTTGGATAGTCCATTCACAAAGTTCTAATGTCAAACCTAGATTTTTGGGACAGTGAATGAAATCAAGTAGTTGAAGCTTCATAAGTAAATGATAGCTTTGCTTTATGCAAGTATGCAACATGATATCTTGCATGCATTCATTTTCAAAATCAATTTTTGGTCTGTTGATATATTTGATAATATTAAAATGACCCTATCAGAAATACATTTTCATTCCCTAAAAAAAAAAGAAATCCATTTTCATATGTTTATAGTTTCTCCTTTAACTTGTGCATTTTGCCACAATGGGACAGCTTCCTGATTCTATGAAGCAAAGCCAAGCTGACTTATATTTGGAAACATATCAAGTTCTGGATTTGGAAATGAGTCGTTTGCGTGAAATTCAGCGATGGCAAGCATCGGCTTCCTCAAAAGTACGGGTTGTGCTTTACATATTGTATGATCCTCTTTTTTATTTTTCAGAAACTTAATTTGATTCAGAGATTTAGCATGTTAAGTAAATTCATTCATGTCTTTTTTTATGCAGTTAGCGACTGACATGCAACGTTTTTCTAGACCTGAGCGGCGCATTAATGGGCCTACAATATCTCATCTTTGGTGTGTTATAATGCTTATTTTGTTGTTTTTGTCACTGTTATTTATTTATTTAATAGCTTTATTCTTGACTCTAGGTCTATGTTGAAGTTGTTTGATGTTCTGGTGCAACTTGACCATCTTAAAAATGCTAAGGCAAGCATACCTAATGACTTTTCATGGTACAAAAGGTATGCATTTAGTTTCTGCCTATGTTACTTTATCTTCATGTAGAGGATCTTCAACTTTACTTTCAGGTTCTGTTTGTTATGTCTTTCTTTTGTTCCTTCTTTGAATCCCTTTATATTAATGGTGCTTTTAGGAGTCTGTAGTTTAACATGTAAATTAATGAGCAGAGATTTTCTCCATTTATCAATGTTGTTCTTGAATTTAACTTCTGTAGTACATTCGATCCAATGCTTTGTTGATTGGAACACCTACTTCAAATTGAGGCACTTTAGGGATCTAACTTTTTGCCTCACCTAAAATGTTAAATATTATATACTATAGGAATAACCAGCTAGTGTTGACTACGAGATTTCCTGACGGAAGTGTCTGATTGGGTACTATGTGGTGACCAAAATGTGATTGAAGAAACTAAATGGGCATACAGTTGATAATATCACCTTCTTATAAAACAGCATGACTGAGAGTGCATGAGGGTTGCATGACATTCCTAGCTACTTTAGTTTGACATACTACATGAAAAGTATTAGGCATCCACATTCTCCAGTAAAGTTACACTGTTTTGTTAAATTCAGTTTCTTTCAGTTTTCTTTGTACTTTAAGATGATGGATTAATTCTGTGTTTGGTTTGAGAGAATGAAAATAAGGAAGACATAAATTTTGTTACACTGTTTTGTTAAATTCAGTTTCTTTCAGTTTTTCTCTGTACTTTAAGATAATAAAGTAGTTCTGTGTTTGGTTTGAGAGATTGAAAACAAGGAAGACAAATTTTGAATATTTTAAATTTTCTCCTTTACTTAATGAAGTTTCTCATGCATTCATGTTGGTTCTCCCCACTTTGTCAGGACTTTCACACAAGTTAGTGGTCAGTGGCAAGACACTGATTCAATGAGGGAGGAATTAGACGATTTACAGGTGCATAATCGTTGAAATTTGCCAGTGTTTGAAATTCAGAAATATGTACATTTATTATTTATTGTTTGATTTCCATAATCTTCATCATTTACATTTTATTTTGATTGAAAATCCTGGCAAAAATGGATTATTGACCTTTCTTTATCATTGCATGTGCAGATTTTCTTGAGCACTAGATGGGCTATTTTGTTGAATTTGCATGTTGAGATGTTCCGTGTAAATAAGTATCCTGAATATCTACTTCACATTTTTTCCCTTTCCACACGACTACCATCATTTCCACTTTTCTGGTTTAATTGTAATTGTTTGTCTATGCTTAGGATGATCGTGGGAACTGATTCCATCTGACAGATAAAATGGTCTATTGAGAAGAAGATTTGAGTGCTAGTTTATGTTGAAATTTTAGTTACGAGAAAGAGTTTAGGATATCAACGGACTTTCTCCTTAATGCATATATACTTTCATTCAAAAGAAACAAGCAGATTTGGTTCGAGTCTCAGCTAGGAAATGAAGAAACTGTTCTATTCAAGTTTTCAATCTAAACCAAGTTGGAGGAAATCTAGCTGATTAGAATAATTTTTAATCTAAATTTTACTTCTTGGGTTTTGTCTTTGAATACTGTCTGTGCAAATAATCCTGTTGTTTTATCACACCCCGACTAAATTTTTACTTGTATGTGTATCACCATTTTTAACTTTAATGTTTGTATACCCCCTCTTCTATTTTTTATTCAATTCCTTGACCTGAATTAGTGTAGAAGACATTCTTCAAGTTCTTATAGTATTTGCTGTAGAGTCCTTGGAATTGGACTTTGCACTTCTCTTTCCAGAGCGCCACATTCTTTTGCGTGTTTTGCCTGTTCTTGTTGTCCTAGTGACATCTTCAGAAAAAGACAGTGAGTCTCTGTACAAGAGGGTAAAAATCAACAGACTGATCAATATATTTAAGGTACTGTTACATACATACACCACACACACACTCATATATATATATGCTTAGTGATAAATTATAATTTATATCTACTGGGTTCAGAAAAGATGGTGCTATTGAATTACCTGAAGAACTTTACATTTCATGCACTGAATTCTTCTCTGTTGACTGGAAATTGAGATCTGTTTATCTTATACAGAATGAAGCAGTTATTCCTGCTTTTCCAGATCTGCATCTCTCTCCAGCTGCAATAATGAAGGAATTATCAACATACTTCCCAAAATTTTCTTCCCAAACTCGCCTTCTCACCCTTCCAGCACCTCACGAGCTTCCACCTCGTGAAGCACAAGAATATCCTCTAAATTGGTTTTTGTTTTAACTGATAATTTGATGCTAATATTTGTTATTATTGAGCCAATATTTCATTTCCTTGACCTTTGTCATGAACAAATATTACTTGTTACCACTTTCACCTCAAATAGATGGATTGTGACTGTGACATATACTTTAGGATAACAAATTGCATGCTTTCTGTTCTTTCGAGTTAAACAATGCAAGGAGGGTGCTCTGTAGTTCTTTCAATTTCTGGTTGATGAACTCTGTTCGAAATGAGAATGAGAAAGTGAAGAAAAATAATAGAAAATGAAGATGTAAAGAGAGATGAGACAGAACGAGCTTTAATATGAAACAACCTCAAGATAAAGTTCTCATATATGCACATTCGGTTTAGCAGAATCTAGCAATAAATTAACTGCCTGATTATGTATATATAGAGGGGAACTAAAACATTGATCATTGAAACTTTTATTATTTTGTATTTTAGCCAGAATTGAAAAATACATTTGTTGAAAACCGTATCGGTTGTCTCAGCATTGAAAATTTGCTGCAATAGTTTTTCTCTTCCTGCATAATTTTGTGCTTTTCGTGGTTATATAGTGCGGAAAACTTGATAGGTTTAATATATGCTCTCACAACACATGATGTATTTGGATAATTAGATTAATTTATAGTTAAATTTAATTATGGAATTTCGATTATTGAGAAATCCTTTACTTCTGAAGCTTTTAATTTGTATCAATGTATGAAGCATCTTCCTTCTGTGTCTTAAGAAAGTAACCTTGACATGAGTCACGTATCAGAGACATTATCTAATTGTCAATCATATTGGAGCCGTTCGTGCTGAGCATGATGATTTCACAATTCGTTTTGCTTCAGCAATGAATCAGGTAATGCCCCCTGCTCTGCATTGGAAAAGCTCTCCCTGAAAGCTTATTTGTATTGTTTCATGCCATTTAAAGCCTGCGTGAGTTTGTTATCTAACACTGTTTTTGCAGCTGTTGTTGTTGAAGTCCACCGATGGTTCTGATGTTGATTGGAGCAAAGAGGTCAAAGGGAACATGTATGATATGATTGTTGAAGGTTTTCAATTATTAAGCAGATGGACTGCACGCATTTGGGAACAATGTGCATGGAAGTTTTCTCGACCATGCAAGGATGCATCGCCATCTTTCTCTGACTATGAAAAGGTAAGGAATGATCAAATTTTCTAATTATTTTCATCCTCTATTATCTTGTGCTTTTTTCTTCTCATTCTTTTCACTGGCTGTGATGTTTAATCAGTGTTCTAATCTGGTACAGGCACTGCGGTGCTGCTTTGCCTTTTTTTTTTTATTTGTATAAAATAATTTACTATTCGTGTCAAAGAGCAATTCTGACATTGCAATTTGTATTTATAGTGGTGTTGATACTGCCTGTAACTTTTCCCCATCAAACTTAAATCAACTGAATTTGTATTTATTTCCATTGCCCCCATCAAATTAGGTATTCTAATATTAACCAATATTTCCATCACTTTTTATTCGTATGGAACAATTAACTGTTCATGTTAAAAGAGTACTTCTAAAATAGAACGTGCTGATTTTGATACTCCTTGTCACTTCAATCATGTTAAACTTGAATTATCCATTTGCGTTTCCACATCAACCGCATGAATCTGAACCATGTATCACTTAAACCCATCTGAACCCACTTGGGTTGGTCGGGTGGTGTTGGCTTGGGACCTTGGAGTGTGCTCCTCGGAAGGTCTCAGGTTCGATTCTCTCCCGGTGCCAATTTCGGTGTGCTAGTTTGGCTTCTTCAAAAAAAGAATTATGCACAAACATGAACTAGGTTGATTGTTGCTTGGTTTTATTTAATTAAAAGTTGCCACTGTACCACTTGTGTACCTTGAATTGTTTCTTATTAAAATATTGAAATATATTATATAATAACATAAATACTATTTTTTGCTTGTAGGTAGTACGATATAATTACAGCGCAGAAGAAAGGAAAGCACTGGTCGAACTTGTGAGCTACATAAAGAGTGTTGGTTCTATGATGCAGCGGTGTGATACACTGGTTGCCGATGCTTTATGGGAAACAATACATGCTGAGGTCCAAGATTTTGTCCAAAACACATTAGCTTCTATGTTGCGGACAACCTTCAGAAAGAAGAAAGATCTCTCTAGGTAGGATTCTAATTTCAGTTGTGTGGTATGAACTTGTTAATTTTGTAACTTGCTATGCTCCTTGGACAAATGATTGATAGAGGTTTCGAAGATGTGCTCTTTGACTGTGTCATGAGAACATAATTCTTCTCGAGCAGAATCAAATGTAAAATATCTTCATAATGCAAATTGATGATAGTTGACTTCAAAATACAATTTCACTTTTGTAGAACTGGGATTTAAAGAGAAAACCCTTTCTGTTGAAACTACACAAGTGAATAATTCCTTATGTTTCATCTTATTTATCTAAATGTGTGGACTATGTAGACTGTAGAGCCTGTAGTACAATCTTGTGTAAATAAAACAACATAAATAAGACAACTAGCATTAATCTGCCACTGTTTTAGCAATACAGGCAAAATTTAGTGTTTGGATTGGCCTATTTTATTTCTAGAATTTTTATAATCGAAGAGTTTCAGCCTGCAAGGAGCTTTATGCAGAAAAGTTGTTTGTGTAAAAATTTAGCCAAAATGTGCAGTCATTATAATCTGTTAGTTCTTTTGATATCTGTGAACAAAGAAGATTGAATGATTGGAGCGAGTGTCCTTTCAATAAAAGGGGTGTGCTTTGTTTTTAGTATGAAACTGAAATAAACATTCGGAAAGACTTAACAGATCCAGGAGAGTTTCAGTTTTAAATAATCAAATGCTCGTTTGAGCTGATGTAAGTTGCATGCTACTTGCACTTGCACATACGTGAACAGATTATTCCTTTTATGTGAAGTGATTGTAATGAATTTTGTTGATCATGTAAACCTTTTCTCTCTCTTATGTAGATTTAATGAGTATGGGTAGATTTTGTTAGTGTTATTTTTTTTTTATTGGAAGAGTAATTAGTGTTATTGGTTTCACCTTTTTGGTAAAGGTTGAGTTTTATTTTTAAACACCATATTCAATCCTTTTTTGAATTAACTAAGTTCCTTAACTTCTGGATAAAGTTTTTAGGTTGCATTTTATTTCTTCAATTAAATGATGAGGAAAATTCCAGTAAAGCAGCTCAACGACTGAATGTCTGCATCATATAGTACTGGTTTTCCTCTGATACCAGTTCATAGAAGAACTAGGGGGAGTCTTGGCGCAACGGTAAAGTTGTTATCATGTGACTGAAAGGTCATGGGTTCAAGTCCTGGAAACAGACTCTTGTGTAAATTACAGGGTAAGACTGCGTACAGTACACCAAATGGTGGGACCCCTTTCTGGACCATGCGTATGCGGGAGGTCTGTGCACCGGCTGCCCTACCAGTTCATAGAACTAGGACCAGGGAATTATCAAGAACAATGGCACAGTAGGGAATTCCCCTTTGTGCTAGATTGGAAATTTGTTGCATAGCAGTGTGAACTATTTACATATTATTTTAGGAACCTGAAACCTCCCAATTCACTTCTGTTCGACAAAAGTAATTATTCTACAAACAACTCTGCTATTTATAGGATTACTCCCCCTAACTACCTTCCTAACTAACTATTTCTGTTATAGTACCAACAGTTACAAACTTCCCTACTTTATTCCCTTGTTAGACTTCCTCCTTACATATACTTGATTGATATGGGGTCGCTGAACTTTATCTTTTTTGCCTCAACTCTTTTAGATTGCACCTATCAATTACCCAAATGTGGATTTTCAGGATTCTTTCTGATATGAGGACCCTTTCAGCTGATTGGATGGCTAATACAAGTAAGTCAGAATCTGAGTTACAGTCCTCACAGCATGGAGGTGAAGAAAGCAAAGCAAACATATTTTATCCAAGGGCAGTTGCCCCAACTGCTGCTCAGGTCTGCATTATTTCTGTTCTCTTTTTGTTGTGTTGTAGTAACTTGTTACCATTGGTATGCTTAGAAGTGAATTGATAAGAGCTCAAAGCGTCAAAGCTATTTATTGTACTGTGCCATTTGTGTAGATGTTTTGTTAAACTAGCACATGAGCTTACTATGCTTTGATAGAAAATAGGCCAAATTACACCATGGGTCCTTTAAGTTTGAGGTTTTTAACACATAGGTCCTTTAAGTTATTTTTTTCCCACAGCAGTCCTTGAAGTGTATAAAAGTTTGCAGCGTCACCCTTCAATTAACTTGCTGTTACAAAAAATCTGAATTGGCTGTTAAGTTGGTGACATGGCATGACAAGGCAGTTATAGTGTAGATTTGGCTGTACATATCATCAAATTGATTTTTTTTAATGAAAAAAATTTAGAATAATCTATCTTCATCATCTTCAATTCTTCATGATCTTGTTCATAACTTCATCATCTTCATCGTCATGTTCATATGAATCCAGAAAAAGGAACAAAAAAAAACACCAATTCATCACAAAAGATATAGAGATACTACCAATCTCAAATTTGAAAACCCAATAACGTGGATGGTCGACAAAACAACTAGATGGACAACCTACACAAACTCAGAAAATACACAAAGCATTACATTACATTACCAGTAACACCTCCTTCATGTATAGATTTAAGAGGCAAAACATTACCAACAACAAGAGTAGTTTTCGAGAAAAGAAAAAAGCAAAGCTTTCTCGCATAATCAATGATCAT
>Ga0228711_1012074_pt1 | contig 10726 bp, 4 predicted proteins | sample MedpolnodulmetaG_2_FD_177996 | JGI IMG/M metagenome (GOLD analysis project Ga0228711, IMG submission 177996) | Root nodule microbial communities from Medicago polymorpha collected in Santa Monica, California, United States - brown nodules | ecosystem: Host-associated > Plants > Roots > Nodule...
GAATTAATATTAGAATTTTTTCTCATTATTTTTAATATTTCTCTCTCCTTTTTTCCACTTTCTTTAACCGACAAAAACTACCCACCACCATTTATGTTTTTATTTTCTTAATTAAAATCAAACTTTTTTTAAAATTAGTAACATGTGTCACTTTTTTATTGATTGTGTGTAAGAATGATGTGTTGGGTGAGAGTTCATGCAAGAATATCTCATTTCATACAATTTATTTTTTCTCTAATTGGTGACCTTACGAAACATCGTATTATGACTCTTCAAATTATTAAATGACGACAACTTTTTTTTTTTTTTTTATACATAATGAGGACAACTTAAAAACGTCTTTCGTTCCTTCTAAATAATCATTAATAGTCTTATTTTAGTGTTAAAGTAAGCCTTCAAGTATATGTGATCTTGTGGTAAACATCGGGTTGCCTTTTTAACTTTTTATTTTGTTAGTGAACTTGTTGAATTTGACTTCAAATTGTGATGCTGTGAAACCCAAAATCGTATTGCGATTTTTGGTGGCAAAATGTATGGTTTTTGTTGAAGGCAAAATCGTGACGTGATTTGTGCAGGCGTGACGTGATTTCTGGATAAGGTTGTCATACCTTGGGTAGTACGCTTCAACCGTGGCGCGATTTTCACAAGTGCGGCGCGATTTTGTCTGTCATTGTGTACTATTTAAGTGTTTCAGCTCATTTTTTAAGAAAAAAGGAGAGAGAACTTCAAGAGAAGAAAGCTTGGGAAATCAAAGGAGGTAACTCTAGGGTTGAGGGTCTTTGATTATAGTTCTCTTGGGTTAGGAAATATCGTAAACACCTTGGGTGAGTGAAAATCATTGAATGTCTTGTTCATTGGTGAGATTGGAAAAATGGGTAGACATTAGGACTGTTCTTTGTGAGTTTGTTGAAGGTAATTTCTTGTAACCCATTTGTATCTCTTTGTAAGAACTCTTTGATTGTGGATGGGAGAGATCAATCTCTCCCTTAGAGTAGGTCAAGTTGGATCGAACTAGGTGAACATTTCTTGGTGTGTTTTGTTTCTCTTCTCCCTTTTATCTTTTGCTTGTGGTTTTGTGTTTTTCACTTTGATTCCTAGATTAGATCTAGGTGATGTTATTGTTGTCATTGCTTGTGTTTACTTTGATATTGGTTACTACTTTCCTTTGCTCCATAAATCATAGTTTGTATTGGTGTGAGATTTGAGTTCGAATTCACAACAAAACTTGTGTTATACATTTGGTGCTCCTATGTTTGAGTTGTACTCGTCCAATCAATTTGATTCTTGCACCCTTAAAGTCTAATTAAATTACCTAAACTCTTATGTTCAGGCCAAAGTCTAATTTATTCACGTTCCATGCCTAAATTGAGTGAAACCAAAGATGTTGAATTCCTAAAATCTAAACCTACATTTCTTATGAAGATGTTTAAACCTAATTTTGTAATTTAAACCATAATTTTGGGCAAATTTTATTGTGCAACGTGATCAGCTCGTTGTTGTGAACTAATGCATAATGAAAACACGTCAAGTCAGATGAATATTACCTATCTAAGGCTTTTGCTCGTCTTAGGGGCCAACATAAAACTTTGCTCGCTTGTGCGACGCGACTGCTCTCATGTGCAACTACGTGCAAAACTAGACAACATTTAAGGGTTTTACATCAGATTTTACCTTTTTTCTTCGAATTGTTGCATAAAAATTAGAGGCAAACCTAAGCATCACATAACCATTCTCCATAACCTTCAAGAACCTTCGTTCCTTCATTAATTCTTGATTAATCTTATCATTCTCATGCATTAGAAAGCCAAATCTCACCATAGAAATTCCTGATTTTGTGAGAAAAAAAATTTCATATGCAAATGTTAGTCGTAAGTACATTGTCGGAGGGGGAAATGTTGGCAGCAAAGATCGAACCGTAAACTCCTTCAACTCTTCAAATGGGTAAGTCTCATTCATCCCCAAATTCATGATTGTGTCCTTTGAGTGTAGTTTCTTTTTAGTTCTTGATTTATCCATTGATTATTGGGATTTTGTCAATTGAAAAGAGGGAAATCAATTATTTTATCAATCATTAAATGGCAACCATTATAGGTTAGAAATGACTAAAGTTAAACAATGCTTGTAATCTAATAGTTATAATTGATTCTTATATGATCTTTCTTTTTGTTACATGATTCTTATATGATTTGTGTAGATATATTAAATCCATCATGAAAAGACATTAAAAGTTAAGTTGAACAAGAAGTAACTAAGACACAAATAGAAACCCCCATGATCATGCAAGGATAAAAATAAAAAAAACACAAGCAGACAAAGAAGATCATCATTGGACCATAATTACCACTAATTAATACGACTCTAGAATTTAGTAGCCTAAAATTTTCAAACTGTCTCAGCAAAAACATCAGCAAATGTCAAAAACTTCATTGCAGATGCTGCCGAAGACACCATAACATATACCCTGAAATTACAAAATACATAAACATATACTAAACCCCAAAAACATAGTAATGCTTAATCTTCAAACTTCAAAGACTCATAAGGCTTCCCAATCAATTTCAACAGAAGGGAACTTCTTCAACCCAAAATTCTCCACTTCATCCCACTGGCTAGAATCTGAGAAATCCAAGAAAGTAACACCTGATTCTGGTGAAGACAATCCAAGTGAACATTCATCAGACATAGACGAAAACACCGTCTTCTCAACCTTCAAATCCTCAAACACTAATTCACCCTTGGATTGTGAAGGAACATGTACCAGAGGCTTTACATCTTCAACAAAGGAACAGGGCTTTTCTGTGTTACCCTGTTTTTGAGAAATAGCTAAAGTTTCACAAATAGCTTGAAGTTTTGAATCAACCGAGGAAGGGAGCGGATTGTAGTTTCCATGGAAGCGCGTGTGAGGAAAATTGAGACGTGCAAATTCACCTCTAAGCTTATAAGCTGCGTTATCATAAGCAAAAGCTGCTTCCTCTGCTGTATCAAATGTACCTAACCATAGACGTGTGCGGTTTTTTGGAAGTCTTATTTCAGCAACCCATTTTCCCCAATGACGTTGTCTAACTCCGCGGTAGAGTTTCGTCGGTTTTGAGGGAATTCCAAAATGCTTCATGGGAACTGGCTTTTGGGTAAGGGATTTATTTTGTTGTTGTTGTTGGCGGATTTGGAATTGGGTTTGAATTTGAAGGATTTGTGATGGTGTGAGTTGGTTGAGACCAATGGAACTTGCTTGGGTTCTGTAGTTGAAGTAATTGGGATTCAAATTTGGTGTAAGTGGAGATTGTTCAGAGATTGATGAAGAAGAACTAGTTTTCATAAAAGGCTCGAGTGCTTTCATGAATTCTTCATTATATGGATCTAACAAACCAAGTGTCATGTTTTTGTTGCTATTGTACATGTCTATAGTTGTTGCCATGTTTTATTATGCAAGAAGAGAAGGTATATAAAAAAACCCGTTTCAATTCCAAAACTATAAAACATGAAGAAGGAATAACTAATGAAATGCTTTTGGTTTTTCTTTTTGTGTGTGTAATATTTGAAGTTGTAAAAAAAATCAAAAATAAAAACTTAAAAACCTTGATATCTTGGTGATTTTAGTGACATTACTACCAACTCTTGAGGTGTAGATTGCATTTTTTTTTATCACACAAAAACGAAAGGAAGAGAGAAGAAAATGAAGGGGGTGTTAAAAGGAAGAAGATTGGGAAAGAAAGTAAAGAACTTGGGGGAGAAATGGTTGCTTGGGACCTCTCACTTTTCTTTTGTGAGTGGCCTCACTCTTGTATTCCAATGGTGAGCTTTTCTTGGTTTATATACTCTCACTTTGCATTTGGAATTGGAATTTTCTTTCAATAGAATAGTTTGCCTCGTCAACTTTAATAACACCTTTATTCGGTGGTGGTTAACCTATTAAAGTATGCCACGCATGCAACACCTCATCATTTTGGCCCATGTCCCTCTCCAAAGAGCTACCTACACGTGTCTATTTTTCATTGGCCAAGATTTAATCAAACATATTTTTCATATTTAACATTATGGAAAATATTAACAAAAAATTTTATGATGCTTTCATCCCAAATTATATCTATTTTAGCACCCTTTGATTGTCCTAAATTATATGTGATTTTATAATATCAATAAAAATTAATGCTTATTTTTCCATTACTCTATTATTTTCTATTTTTTAATTTTTTTCATACCATTAATGAAAATATTTTTGTAAATTGATTCGTTGTTTCTCTTTTTCTTACAATATTAATTATATTTTTAAATTTTTGTGAAATTTTCAAAGAGAAATTATTGTTTAAAAAACTATGAAAAAGGTGTATTTAAAAAAACAAAAAAGATAACTTTCAAATAAAAAATAATACTTATTATTTTGATTGATTAATTTGACTTGTATTTTCAATATAGAATTTCATTTTATTCATTCCTTTTTTTCTAGACAAACTATGTTTGATAAAATTTCATTATTCATTCCCTAAATAATGCAATAATGCATTTATGATATTACATTTGTCTCTAATTATAAGACTCTTTTAAAAAAAAAATATATCTTTTTATATAAAACATCTTTCAAATTTTAAAATAAATTAATTTTTTCTAAGGTTAAATATGTTTTTGGTCCATATAAATATGTCAACTTTACATTTTAGTTCCTCTAAATAAAATCTTCAGTCATTATAAAATTTTCAATCACTATAGTTTAACCTTTTTAAAGGAGTTAAAACAAAAAGTTGACATATATTTATAAGAATCAAAAAAATATTAAACCCTTCTTTTTTTTTGTATCAACATACTATTTTGAAGACGACTAAACTGCTTGCGAGAGTGATGTTTGATGCGTCCATTACGGCCTTTCGTGAGCTCAAATGGATGAATTAGTTATCCAAAAGTTCCTTGTCATCAATGGGTATCCTAACGTAATCGATGACACCTATCCTGCTCTCGGTCTCTACCATCCAGCAAAATGTGTCGTGCAGTAGATTAATTTTTTGAAACAAATGAATTTTCATTCGTGATCCCCATCCTCTAAAGAAAATATCAATTTTAAAGACTAAAATAAATATTATTAAAATACATTGGAAGTAATTTTATTTTGACAGTATCTATCAATAATATTTTCGTGTATCTATATTTCTTATGGAAACATGACTTATATGATTTATGAACATTCTAAAGGGACAATCAACAACTTATTTTGGTGTCTTAAAAAAAAAACTTATTTTGGTGTATTGGGTCTAAGCTATAGTATCTTTAGGTTTTGTTTGGGAGATTGGAGGCGAAGTAAGAGGAGAGTTTTGGATAAAAAAGAAGGGGCAAGAGAAAGAAATAGAAGACGTTAGGAGAAGATGATTTTGGAGGTTAATTTTTTATTCATAATACAAAATCTTCTTTTATTTAGGAAACTCAAAAAATGTATCGGGAAAGTGTATTGGGGAGTGTTTTGAAGAGTTTATATGAATTTTTCAAATTCAATTTATGTTGTTATAATATTCTTAAAATTTAAAATATATTAATCATAAACATTAATTTACCAATTATTTTCGACAAATGTTGAATCAATTGGTACAAATCTTCAAGACAATCGTATATGCCAGCTAGCGACATGAAGCTTACGAAGAAGTTTCTTCCTTGGTGTAATGGTGAGTCACAGAGGCAGTTGTATTGTTGTAATATGTTCACCTAAAATTATATCCAAATAATAATCAACATATAAAAATGAGAATTAATTAAGTATGGAAGAGAATAAAAAAGAGATATCAAGTAACTTATCTGTGCTATATACTATTGTTTGGCTTGACCGTCGACATAGTTCTATCAATATCCTCCATTAACAGTTCATATGAAACCCTACAAAATAGTAAACAGATATATAACCTGAGGCGTGCTGATCGCACTATCCTTAAGGATTTATCCGCCTCATAAGCGCAAACCCCCATGATTCAACAGGCTCTTCTTGATTTAAAACCAATGATACATAACTAAGAAATATTTTCAGGAAGATGAAACTCATAGTTGTTGATTGGACCAAAAATTAAAATACGTAGCTTTTCTTAATTTTGGTATGAGAGGATTGTTATATTTTTTTCTACTAATCAAGGACTAGAATAAGAAAAGAGCTTCACGCTCTGTTTGTTTCACGTAATCGGTTTTTTCATATAGGCAAGTCATAGCTTTGTATGCAAAAATAAAGCCTTATTAATAGCAACAGATATGGGAACGTCGCAAAGGAAGTTACATTTCCTTTGACTCATTAATCAAGTTAAACGTGCTTAAATAATAATAATTAATTACATTAACTTTCCATAACATTCATATATACACCGTCTTTATTATATAATGCCCTTTGTTATTAAATTTCCACAAACTTAGTTGTTAATTGTTATGTTTGAATTTGTTAATGCGAATTTTCCCTTTATTTTTCTCATTAAATAATACCTCAATATTCTCATACTTTCAATTCTTTCTTTCCAAACAGACCTCGTCCACCACTTTTATGTGTTCCATACCTTGTATCAACGAGTTTGAAATGTAAGAATCGTCATTTACATATAAGAATCGCCATTTTACATTAATTATTCTACCTCAAACATCAAAAAACTTAGAAAATTTTACTCAAGACGTGTCAAACACTATAATATAAATGATTTTTTTTCGGGGACTATAATATAAATGTTTCTAGCAAATAAAATTCTGTACTACATTGTAAATATAACTGACTTCTACCGATGACCTCAAAGCTCTTGGGTTTAGGTATTTAAATCTCACTTGAAAAACGACACACTACCCTAGATATGTATAGATTTTTTTTTACGGAATGTATAAAATTCTTTTAAAAATACTCCATTTATTTACTCTTCTTTAAGAAATAAATCATTATGATTGTAATTTTGCTAAAATTCTCGGTCTAAATAGAACGTGTTGATTCGATTCCAACGTTTATGTGGGCCTGCTCCATTGAATGTGGACCATCTTTGACGCGCTCACACGTCGATTCCTACGTGCATATCAACTTTTTGACAATTATTATTTGTCGAAGCATTTTGTGATAATTTTTTGACAACTTTCTCTTTCATATTCACATTAGTTTTTATTCTCTTTCCTCGTTTTTCTCTCTCCATTATTTTTGACAAATAAAAAGAGAGAAAACAGAAGTTGTCAAAAATAATTGTTCAAATATCATTACACCTTTCATTATTCCTTCCTATCACAGTCTGACTATTATAAAAAATACTAAGTATATTAAATTCATTAAAAAACAGATTTTTTTGTCAAATCATTTAATTGTCAGAGAAATTTACTTTAAATGTGTCTAGGGTTCGACCTACCACCTCTATATATATTATCCATTAAGAAGCTAATGTATTTGATTTGTAAATTTAAAAAGTGATATTTTTTAGAGTTAATTAAGTTTTTAGTCCCTATAAATATACCGAATTTCGTTTTTAATCCTCATAAAAAAATTTGACAGATTTTGGTCCCTATAAAAAAAAAATTCAACACGTAATTTTAGTCCCTGTTAAATTAAAATTTGTTTAATTATGTTTAAAATTTTAAATTTTTTAATGATTTTTTATATACTTGTTTAAAACATTATACAACATTCTGCCGCAATAAGTTAGCTCAAATTTTTATTTTTAGGTCCAAATTTTCATTAGTTTTATCTTGAATTTTTTATGTTTAAAAAAATTATATTTAATTCATTACATGTTAAAAAATTCAAATTTTTTATAAAAGAGATTATTATAATGTTCTTAACATGTCTGTTAAAAATCATTTAAAAATAAAAAAGTTTAAGTATAATTAAACAAATTTTAATTTAACAGGGACGGACACATACTTTTAGTCCGTGTAAAATTAAAATTTGCTTAATTGTGCTTAAACTTTTAAATTTTTAACATATTTCTTACGTACTTATTTAGAGCATTGTACAAAGTTTCTCCGCAAAAAAGTAACTCAAAATTTTATTATTAGGTCCAAATTTTCATTAATATAATCTTGAAAATTTGGCTTTAATTCATTACATGTTAAAAAACTAAAAGATTTTATAAAAGAGTGTCTTACGATATTATGAACATGTCTATAAAAAATCTTTCAAAAATTTAAAAGTTTAAGCACAATTAAACAAATTTTAATTTAACAGGGACTAAAAACACTAATGAAAATTTTTGTAGGGACTAAAAAGTGTGATTTATTTTTATAGGGACTAAACATAAAACTGCAGATATTTATAGGGACCAAAAACTTAATTAACCCTTTTTTTATAATAAAAATGAGAGGGGGTATTATTTGTATGGATAAGTTTCATTTTTTTTAAGGATGAATATGCAATGTTGAATATCGATACTGTAGACAAAATTTATTTTAATCGTTTCAATACAATTTTTTAAAAGTTATAAGTTATAGGTGTGATTGCTTTTTTTTAGTCAAATAAGTTATTTTCACATATTTTCAATCTTATTTGGTTTATTTTTATGATTTTTTCATCTTTTTACTACTCTACTTGTTTTGATTTTTTGTCTTTGTGCAGTTTGTTTTTTATTTTCCGTCTTTATGTGGTGTTTATTTTATTCAGGTTGAAAGATTAACTTTGAGCACGTATATATTCAATCGATGACTTTGACATCATCAACGTTGCCGATCCTAAGTTATGAGTATTCCATACACTTGAATATATTCATATTTGTAAATATATGCACTCTATCGTTTTATGCTATTAACATAGTTGTTGTGAGTTTATTCATAAATTCAACCTTTTTAATTTTTGCGACTTTAAATTTGTATTGTATCGATGTACTATATCAATTTGAATGAATATCATTTAAAAAAAAATTGATTGTAACAAAAAAATAACATGTTATGGATATGCAGTTTTTATCATCATAGTAATGTCTAATATCTGGTTGATGAATCTATAGGATACACAAGTGATTCTTTCCTTAGAGTAACACATAACGTGAACACTCATGTATTACAAAGTAACTATTTTCTAATCGTTTAATTTGATGTAACTTTTTATATTTAACTATTAGTAATTATATAAAGGAAAAGTTTAGGCAAATGCTAAAGTATGCATATTTGAAAATTTTAATTATTTAATTAAATTAAGAAGGATTAAATTATGAAAGAAAATATATATATAAGTTAATATTGTAAGGAAAAAAGTCACACCAAAAGTATGTATTCTCTTTATAAGCGGTTTTTAGTCATAGTCAAAATCGTTGCAAAATGGACATTTAACTATGGACTAAAAAAGCTTCCAGAGTTTGCCCGCCCGTGGGCTAGCTCACTCTACTCCCTCAACTTAACGATATTGATATGAATATATGTGTTGAATTTATAAACTAATGATTGACGTGCTATTACACGGGCATACCCACCATATGGCTTAGTGTGACTATAGCTGCACAAGAATATTTTCCATTTTTTTTACAATTTTTTTTAAAGTAATGCTTTGCATAGCGCACGGCCTTTCGGATCTTGGCGTCCCTATTTTTCAATAATCATAAATATTTTTGTTTTTGAAAGAATAATCATAAATATATATTAATATCAAAATTTTGTTTTATATTAATGTAGATTTGACAAATTTTCTCACATTGCCATCAATTTTGATTTCCATAATTTTGTATTATGTGGGTATGAATAAAGTAATATTGGAAATTGTACCCAAAAAAAAAGTAATATTAGAAATAAAATAAAAAAAATGGAAACTTGGTTGAAAGAGAAGAAAGGTCAACCTTTTTTTCCGGGAAATACTTGGGTGCCACAGTTTTTTGGTTCCATTAGTGACATATGCTACCCTTTTTTGCACTCCTCTCAAATCTTTTTGTTTTTTAAAGACTTAAATGTGTGTTTAGTCTCTGCATTTTTACTCAATTTTAGCATTGGTCTCTGTGCTTTTTTTGTTTGGTATTGGTCTCTGCACTTTGTAAAACTTTTGGTTTTAGTCATTCTGTTAACTCTCAGTAAAAAAAAAAAACTAACAGTGTGCCACATGGACCAATCATGACACGCCATGTGGCACGCTAAAAGACAAAAAAATTCAACATTTTATTATTATTTTATTACTTAAAAACATCATTAGTCCCTACGCTTTCAAATTTTTTTGATATTACGCTGGTTTCTAGGGTGAGGGTTCAGTTAAGTCCCTCACCGGTGTACCACTCATTTTAATCATTTGGATTAAATTAGTCTATATGATATCATTTAGTCATTGCCACACTCAATCTGATCCCATGTTTCCCCTTTGCACCCACGTTCTCTCTCCTGGCATATTACTTTGTTGCTGTTACACAACAACATGGACAATGACTTCCTCTTATTCATTGACACGGTTTATTGCCAAAATCTCCATTTTAATTCCAACATTTTTTCATTTAAAATTTCTTTCATTTCTTAAAATTCCGCACACAATTTTGTTGATTATTCATTATGTGTTATTGCTAGATTGGATGAAATTAATAGGTGTTGCTAAAAGAATATTCACTCAATATTTTCAAAGATTTCTTGAATATGAAATTCGTTTAACGTTGTCATAGAAAATAAGCCAAGATGAAATTAAAATTGTGATACTTGCATTTGCATTTGAGATGTGTTTTGCAATTAAAAGACTTTTCTTAGAAGATGGTAATTTGGGAGTTGATGGTGATAGTTGAGTGCGCCAGAGGAAGGTAGAAGAAATAATGAAAAATTATTATATGTGTGAAGTACATCATAAGAT
>Ga0228711_1012078_pt1 | contig 10720 bp, 7 predicted proteins | sample MedpolnodulmetaG_2_FD_177996 | JGI IMG/M metagenome (GOLD analysis project Ga0228711, IMG submission 177996) | Root nodule microbial communities from Medicago polymorpha collected in Santa Monica, California, United States - brown nodules | ecosystem: Host-associated > Plants > Roots > Nodule...
ACACCCAACAACCATTCCTACATCTTCATATAATCATATAAAGCAATCCACAAAAGATTTGCAAGGAAATCGGTCTTAAAGACCATTTTTGACAAAGTTCGTCTCTCATTTTACAATTTTAAAAACAATTGAGACAATGAACCAAAACCAAGTAAACAAGATCCAATGCCTCAACTATGTATACGCCTAGATCACATATGAGTGCAGTAGAGTATACATGTGCGTTTCACCGGCCAACTACGACAAAATCATCAAAATCACAAGGTTACGACAAGTTCGTAGCATTTTACCGTTTTCCAAGTTATTCGACAAAACAAAACAAACAAACTGAGAAACCTCAACCAAGTATATACAGAAATCACATATGAGTGTAGTAGTGTATACATCAACGTTTCATAGGCCAATTCACTCGAATCTCGAAGTTTTGCAAAGTTCGTATCGTTTTACTCATAATGCAAAACCAATTCATTTTCAAAACAAAACCAAGTTAGATCCAACAAAACATAGGTTAAGTACTCTTAAACCTCTTAATTAAACTCCTAATACTCAAGTTTTGAAGTTTCGAAACATTCCATAAGTTTTGGGTTGACTTAGAAATAGTTGTGTTAAATTTCCTTTAAATTTCTCCAAGACCCACTTGGAGTGTTTTCATCATAACTCAAAATCTAAAAATCATTTTGATGTCAAACCAAAGCCATTAAAAAGATAATTCAATTATCTAAAACTTTCATGTTTACACCAAAGGCCAGTTCAAAACAGAAACGTGTGAGAAAGGCGCAACAACGCGAAATAGGGAATGCTGTCACTATGCAATTTCGCTGATAGCGAAAATGTTCCAGACAGATTTCGTCAATAGCGAGTTTCTAGCGAGTTTTCCCCTGTTGTTACGGTTTTTACACCATTTTTCACCCAAAAACCCAAATTTTGATCCCCCAACATCCAGATTTGTTCCCAAAGGTTGTTTATAGGTTTATGTACACAAAAGACACTCAAAACTATATAGAACTTGAAATCAAACATCATTTCAACAAAAATCACCATTTGACCCATTTTTCATGAAAACCTTCAAGAACAACACAAATTCACTTCAAGCTCTATGATTATGATTACCCATGACATCAATCATCAACAACAACATCTCATAACAACAACCAATCATGAATTCATCAACAATTCATCAACAACAACATTATATTTCATCAATTTTGAGTGAAAACACAAAGTATACATATGTAATTTCATCATCAACAACTCAATAAACATCAAATTCACATACCCAAACATTACATCAAAGCATAAGCACGAATTTCATCAATTAAAATCATAATAATCACTTTGCAAAATAAGCACTTATGCATAGAATTAGGGAAGAAGCTATAACTAAGAGATTATGAATGAAATCTAACCTCCTTACCTCAATAAGCACTAATCATAGAAAAAGATTCAATTAAGCTCCTATAATCTCTAGCTCCTCTTGGTTCCTCAAGTTTTCTCTACAACCCTCTTCTCTTCCTCTTGCCCCTTTCTCTTGCTCTTTCTCTCTATACCTCTTCTCAAAATTTTGTAAAATGATGGTGAACTCTAATTTTCTTAAAGACTAATGCTTATATAGTCTCTACACAATTGGGCTTAACCCTCTTAATGTCTTAATGGGCTCACAACACTTATAAACTAACTCCCAAACTCTCTATCCACTAATGGTTAAAAGTTATCGAATAATTATCGGTTCAAAACTAATTACCACTACCGAATAGTAACTTAGTAAAAATAATGGTTCTCACTTGAAACACTAAAAATAACCCTCACCATGAAATTACTAATTTACCCTTGCTCACAAAATGACCAATATATCCATGAGTCTAAAATGACTATAATACCCTTCTAACACCGAAATCCACTAATCCTAACCCAAAATACACGCAGAGACAATTAATCACATATAAGTACATATAAACACATATAAATAAATAACAAAATAAATCTAGCGAAAAACGGGCTGTTACACTCTCCATTTTCAAACGAAAACCTTAGAACCCTAAAACTTCATCACTTATCAATGGCGAAATCTAGTTCAAATCAAGTTGTTGCCATGCAAGTAGATTTTGGAAAATCATATGTGGTCAAGCCTAGAACTATGGTTATTGACAAAGAGGATCTGGTGGTTCAAGTTGAAAGTCTTGTGGCCTTCGTAGCTTTAACGACACATGGTGTTGATATTACAAGTTATATGCTTGCTCAAGAGTTGGATGGTTATTTTGGAATGTTGTATGGTCCAACCTATAAAGAGTTGGTTAAAGATTTCTAGGTAAGAGCAGAGAACTACGACAAAGAAGCTGCAAAAATGGAGGAACATGAGAAGATAGCCGGTGATGAGAGTCTGAAAGAGAAGACAAGGGCTGAAATGAGTTTAGAAGAATTCAAGAGGACTTATATTAGGTCTGCAGTAATGGGAATTCCAGTCACCATTACAGAAGACATTATTGCTAGAGCTGCAAGATGTTCCAAGGGAAATTTTAATGGAACCTAAGCAAGACAAGTTTGTGGGTAAAGACAACAAAGGAAGTATTTCACACTGGGAGACCTACCAACAAGTTTTGTGATATGTAGAAGGAATACAAAGTCCTTCAGAAGCTGGTTCTGGACTGTTTTCTTCAAAGGGGAGGTGGCACTGATACAATGTCAGTTGACCACAGTGTATTCTTATACTTCTTCATCAACTTTGAAAAAGTCAATCTTCTAAGGTACATGTTCAATCATATGTGCTGGGCACTCAAAGAAAGTCAAGGTAAAATGGAAAGAAGGCAAGTGACCTTTGGAAGACTTCTATAAGAAATATTCTATTAGATTGGACTGCTCAACATTCTAAAGTCCAATGGAGTAGTGTTTGATAGGGATCTTGGAACCTGCACATGCAAGATCATCAATGGAAGATCACTTCAATACATGCAGATTGTGAAGAAAGCTTTTGTATTGGAGTGTAACTTAAAAGAGTCTGATGTGTTATCAGATCTCATGGTGGATTTTCCCCTATATCCAAAGAGGACAACCTAGAGTTTTCGCTGCCTATGTTGTTTCTCATTTTGAAGACACTGGTGACATCATCAACTACAATGCAATTCCACCTACTATAGGTGGTGCTCCTCTGAAAGTTGCAAGCAAGAGGAAATCAGAGAAGAAGAAATATGAGGATGAGAAAGAAGCTGAAGTAAAGCCTAAGAAACAAAAGAAGGCCCCCAAAGCAAAAGTGTCTGAATCAAATCTTCCAAACATTCAAGAAGAAGTGGCTGAATTAGGACCTGTTGAGGTTCTGAACAAGAGAACCAGAGGTGGATCTTCAGAAGTTGGCACTCAATCAAAGCCAAAAGTTCAGAAGAAGGCCAAAAAGCATGTAAGATCATACAATCAAAGTACATAGAGGAAGAACATGCACAAGTTGAAGAAACTTCTACTCTAGTTACAAGGATGGTTAGAAGAAAGAAAACTGTAGCTGAGACATCTTCAGACCCTCAGACATATAATAAATATGTTGTTGCTGAGAGTCTACAAGTTCAGAAGAGTCAACAAGCTCAAGAAGCTTTTATCATTGAACAGGCTATGAGTGTAGCCAGAGAATTAGGAACTTCTGCTGCTCACCTTGTGGAGAAGAAGACTGCTGAAGATGCACAGAAGTTTCTGGAGTTCACTGAAGCTATTCAAAGCTCAGTTGCTGAAGAGGTTAGTGAGTTTCCGAAAGCTACAATGCAAGTGAAGAGGGAGCAAGGAAATTCAGAAGTTCCTGCTTCATAAGCTGGTCTTGCAGAAGGTAATACTCTTTCAGATACAATAGATCTTGACCTACCTTCACCCACTCACACTACTAATCTAGATGACATACCTTTAAGTAGAGTCTACAAAAATCTAGAAAAAGCTTTACCCCCATCACCATCCAGCAAACCTCAGCCATAATCTGATAACTTCAAAGACAATGAGTCTAACTCATTCTTTGTTAAACCTATTCAAGTTGTACATCCCGAGGGAGACATTATAGCATGTCCTCCTTATTTAGATGTGGATGCTAGAATAGAGAGTCTGGCTAAGCAAAAAGAGAAAGTTATCTCAAGATTAGCAAAGACTCAAGCTTATCATTCAACCTTCCCCTCACAATCTTTAACCAGTGATTCACTAGTCATTGATAAATTATCTCAACATTTAGATGGTGAATTACCTGATTATCAATCAAACTCAGAAATAGCCTCGAAGACAGCACTTGAAATTGCTGTTTAAGAATTCCAATATCAACCTGCAACCCTACAAATGGGCTCTAAAACCTGTACAACTTTGATTATTCATCTTGATTTCAAGCTAGACTCTCCCTTCCAATCTATTCTTGAAATTTCCTCAACTGACCATTCAGTCTCAGATGCTAGTATCTCAGTATCAGAAGACCAAACCTATGTTGTTCAACCTATCAATGATGCACAACCTGAGAATACTTTACAAACTGCTATTGATACCTTGCTCAACAAACCAACTGTGCTTAAACTTGTGATTCAACCTGTTCCCAAACCAATATTTGATATATCTAACATGGACATATCAGATTCTGATGAAGAAGAAGAACATGTCTTTCATGTTGACAGTAATTTAGGTTCTGCATCCACTTTAGAACCTGAACTAGACATACCTTTATCCTCCCCAAATCAGCCAATCCAAGACTTACCCTCAACTTCTACACCTAAAACCGTAAATGTTTCACCACCTCCTACCCTGTTACTTGATTCTATTGTACTGAGAGAGTTTTGTGAAAACATCTTTGAGGATCTGAACAAACTTGTCAAGGCTAAAAATGATCCAGTTCACACTGAGAATTATGAAGACAAGTGGATTGCTCTCGGAGAGGTACTAGATAGAGTCTTATGTGACTTGCAGAGATTGTCTGTTGAAGCTTAGAATCAATCTCTCAGCAACTGGTTTAAGGAAGTCATCACGAGTATGGAAGCTTAGACTCTCCATTCTTCCTAGACCTCTCTTCAATCATCACTTCATATATCAAAGAGAGTCTGGACACTTCTTGGTTGACTCAGCTATCTGTCAAGCCTTAAATTCAAATTTTTGAGAAATTGAAGAAGAAAGATCTTGAAGAAGACAAAAGGGTTCAGAAGCTTGAACAAGAATTGCTTGAACAGAAGTTGATCATTGAAGCCTTGAAGAGACAAATGGCTGAAATGAAAGAAGAGCAGAAAGCACGCGAGGAGGCTTAAGCTAGAAGATCAGAAGCTTTGGAAGAAACCATGAAGAAACGGTCAGAAAATCTCAAATCAACGATGATTGATATGATGGCTATAATGAAGAAGCAACAACAACCCTAGATGACACCTTAATATTTTCTGTTTTATTGTTTGTGTTTCTTATAATTGCCTCTGATGCTCATGTTTCCAGTACTTCATATTTTATGCTCTAATATTATGGTTGTTATGCACTATTTTGATATGTTTATTGATCATTATTACAACCATGTTATGTTTTGATACTTAGAAATAACTCATTTTTCTTACTTCTCATTTAGGTTCTTTTTATACTTTTTGTTGATGACAAAAGAGAGAGTAGATATAGTACATTTAGGCTCTGAGCCCACTAAATTAAATTAAAATTAACTTAGGAGAACTTGCTTCTTATCTCTTAGTCTTTGATTTCTTGTGAGATTATTTCTCTGTGATGTTTTTAAGTTTAAAATGAATTTAATTAGCATGGATAGAACTCAAGGGGAGCTTACAAACCTCACCTTAAGAACTATCAGACTCAGGGGAAGCTTACAAACCTCAGACCCTAAAGTCAACTATTGCTAATTAGATTAACAACAATTGACCTTTAATACTAAGTGTTTGTCATCATAAAAAAGGGGGAGATTGTTGGAACAAAATGTGTTTAGCATTATCACCTTTAAGTTTTGATGATAACAAGGTATTAAAATGTCAATTGAATATGCTAATATTTGTTCAAGAGTGCATGACCATAGACAAAAATTTATAAGTCTTAAAGTCAAGTATTGGTTCTGAAAGAACAAAAGAGAGCAATGGAATTTACAAAAGAAGCTTATGTTGCATGACATAATCTGAAGACTAAGAGAGTCTGAATACCATCAGAAGGTGACTGCCAGAAGATGACATCATCAGAGAGTCTGAAGACTAGAAACTACAGTTAGTTAAAAGTTGTTATATTGAAGACACATCATTGCAGAACGAATGGAAGCCTGGAGCAACAACTATTTCAGAGGAATTAGAAGGCACTGAATGCTTATCTACTGAAGAGTGCAGGAAAAAGAACACAGTACAATTGAACAACCACTACTCCACTCTCCATGTCTGCAATAGTACAAGATAACAGATGTGTCTACGCTGGTTATTCTCTATTCAAGAAATGAATTTGAAATTGTTCCCTCCTAGGACAATAACTATATCAAGCAACAAATCGTTGGTGATGATCAAGCTTCACAATGACTCTTTTGACGTGTTGGCAATCAACAACGTTTCTTTCACACCTCTATATAAAGGAGTAAAGACCTGGAGATTGTAAGAGACTCACAATGCTAGAGCCAAAAATCAGCTGAACTGTTTTCACATCAAGTTCACTTATAATTTCTTAACAACTTTCATATCTTAGAAATTCTAGAGTCTTAAAGAGTCTGTATCTGATTTGTATTGTGAACACCACTGATTGTATATCAAATGTTAAACCTCAAACAATTTTATATGTAACTCTATTTGATTAGAAGACTCTTGTTTTTGTCATTGAGGATAGAAAGTCTCTTGTGTGTGTGCTTGAGCAGAGGAAACCTCTTGCTTTTGTGCTTGAGTAGTTTGAAGTCTCTTGCTTTGTGCTTGAGCAATTGTAATTAGAAATTGATTTTAGTGAACTCTCCTTGGAAGTGCATGGGGGAAAGGACTACTTCCGGATTGTGGAAGGAACCTGTATAGTTGCTTTGTGTCTTTCTCTTCTCTCTCTCTCTCTCTCTCTCTCTCTCTCTCTCTACATTATCCGCTGCACAAGACTCTGAACTCTGTTCCAGATTCTGAACCCTATCAAACTCTGAACATTGGACTTAGTTTTGAAAGGAAGAAAAAGCTAACACAATTCAACCCCCCTTCTTGTGTTTTTCTCACCTTCATACCTTATTAAGGTTTCAAGAGAATGGTTTTACTAGGTTATAGCTTTAAGTCGAACAACTAGGTGCTTGTTTCCCTAATTACTAACCAGATTATTCCTAGCTTCGGTAATGCACCACACGACCCAATGGGTTCTAGCCACTAGGTACTTATGTCTAGGGTCAACATTTCCTTTGGTATCATTGGCTAATTAATAATCAATTACTTCCTAGGCAGATAGTTATCAGTAAAAGGATATAAATATCAAGATATAAGCATCTGGTTAGTGATAACAATATTAGGTCCTGTCACAACCTAAGTACCTAATCTAGGGTTGTACCTCTCATAGAGATAAAAAAAACTATAATCTAATAAAACTTTATGGTGGACAAAAGCATAAATAAATAAATAAATGACAAATTAAATTAAATAATATCCAACAAAAATATACAGAGGTTCATCTTAGAACTCTAACCTAAAAAGATTTAGTAACACATGGTAACTAAAAGCAAATTACTAAAGATAAAAACATACCGTAGAAAATCAAGGAGAAGATAGAAACTCCCCCAAAGCACCAAAGTTGCCTTCCTCTTGAACTGCTCCAGTTCTGAACGAGAAATTCTAAATGAGGAAGCTGTTATTTATAGTGAGAGTTTCTACCTGGTTTTGGGCTATACCCAAAACGGAAGCAGGAAAAGATAGTTGAGCCCTGACTTTTTGGATGCATGGGGCGCATGACTGATGCACGGGGCGCATAGTGCATTCCCCGATGCATGCCCTAGGCGCATTTAAAATTCCCTAGGCGCGTTTGTCTTCCTTCCGGGCCCAATCTCCGATTTTCTGTCGTTTTTAGGTCTTCGTCTTCAAATAACTTGTCTTGGTACTTTGGGTACATAATTCCTCCCATTCGTAAGTCTTTTGAGGCCTCTTGGTCCTCATTCTTGTATCTTGAATCTTCACAATTCTTCGATTGTTCTTGATTTGCCGATTTGCATGATTTCTTCGTGAATTACTTATAAAACCCCCTAAAATTGCTATGTTTTGGGAAAATTAGAATTACATACTCAAATATAGAAAACATTACGAAAAGTTCCGAAATCATCGGCAATCGTTCTAATACTCCTCCTTTTTGCTGTTATTTCTTACTAAAATAAACTAAAAGACATGCTAAGAATAATGTAAGATGACCTATCATCACAACCCCAAACTTAGACTGTTGCTTGTCCTCAAGGAACGAAAGAAAAACATAATTTATTCTTTGCATTTATTTTTAGGAAAAACATACCTTTCCGGGAGTCGTGCTTAGGAATCATTCATCACATTTATTGCAGAGCAGCAACTAAACTTACCATTATGCATTCAAGCGGGTCCGGCTTGGTGAAAGTAACCTATATTATTAGCCTATAGTCGTGCCTTAAATGCTTTAAATGAGTACCTAAGAATAAAAAAAAATGTAAGCATAAAAGGAAAGGTTGTAAATGTAATGCAAAAGAAATAAATTTTTATCAGATAATACTTGAATGAAAAGCAACAGAAAAATAAAGAAATTGATTAGTCAGATCATCTCAGCTTAGCAAAAAGAAAAATGTGGAAAATAAAAATAATGGGTTGCCTCCCATTAAACACTTGTTTAACGTCTGAGTCCCAACGATCAATAGGTTGCCTCCTATTCAGCGCTTCTTTTAAGTCATTTGCTTGACAAAAATAGGTTGTCTCCTATTCAGCGTGTGTTTAGCGTCCCGAGCCTGACAAATATGTCTAACTTGTTCTTGGGAGCCCCTGTCCTTCAGGCTCCTTGATTTCTTCCTCCTCTTCGACATTCAGGTGGGGTCCTTCCTTTGCCAATCCATCATGCTTAAGGATATGGTATTGTCCAGAAACTCGATAAATTATATAGTCTTCTCCTTATCTAATGATGATTTTCCCTTGATCCACATTTATTATATAGTCTTCTCTTGATCTAATGATAATTTTCTCTGTGTTAAAGAAAACATATCTTTGATAGACTTCCACTATAATGTTGAGAATATTTACAAGTGTATGATTACAAAGATTCTTTAGATTCCTAATCTTCTATGCTAAGAAATCACAATGAATCCAATCTTCGAGCTCACTAGAAATGTGAAAATTCACAAGGTCTTTAAATCTCAAGCTTGCATGCAATCCTTCGATCTTCTACTCCGAGAAAACTTCTTTGCTATGCCCCTGCTTTGATCTCCTTGAACCTTGAATATTTGAGAAACAACCCTCACAATTAACTTTGGAGTTGAAAAATACCTAATTTTCGTTTAGATCTTTGATGCTCCACCAATACCCTTGAAAGAAACCAAACTTACAATTATCCTATATCACATTAACAATCTAGATCTGAAATCCTACAAGAGTTCTTAGAACAACTGTTTAATCTGAAGAAGTTTGTAGAAAGAGAGAGGTTGGAGGTTTTATAGTGTTTTTGAAAATTGATTCTTTGAATGAGAAAATCAGTGGATAAAGGTATATATAGGCAAGTGAGAATGAGTGATTTGGGATAAAAAAATAATTAAAAATCCGCGTTTGAAACAAATCAAATAAATCTGAATCGATTCAACAGTGCAAAAAGTAGAATCTGGGTTGATATGAAGATCGAGTCGAAGGGAAAGAATAGTGAATCGATTCAAGGCATTTCAAAATGAAGACCGACTCTTTAGACTTCTTTTATGCCCAACATTAGGATTTTTGCAGACTTATCATATATATTAGGCAAATGTTAACATTGAAAACTGTCAAATACATTTTAGACATCATTGCTTTTTTATGTATGAAAGTGTCAAATAAGTTCAATATGACACGAGGCGAGTGACATTTATTGTGAAACAAAGGATTATATACTCCGTTTATCTTTATTATAGAAATCTATCATAAAAATCATGAGTATTAAAAAAAAATGTTAGAGTGAAAAATTTGTGACAATTATTAAATTATCTTTTTTCAACAACTAGTACTAAATTTATTTAATGTTAATTTTTTATATTTCAAGACAAATTGATACAATCAGTAAGGGATGTATTTAAAAAAAGAGTGAAAATACATCTAAAAATTTATAGAGGATCTTATATTTAAAAATAAATAATCTTTTGGAAAAGATCTCGTAATTAGAATTTAGGGGACCAACGAAGTATATCATTGTATCTATACCAATATTTTTGTTATATATTATACTATTATATATAAATAGAATAAACATTTTTTGGCTGGATTTTCCCTTTTCAATTTTATCCCTTCATTTAAATTATTTTATCAGTTTTACCATTTTTATTTAATATTTTTTTATGAACTAAGAGTGTTGAAGCATTAAGGTGAAACTTTGACATGCCAACATAGTTGGCACATCCAAAAAAACTTCTACCCTCTGTTACCCACTCTGATTTTTTAAAAAAAATATGTACAAATAAAAAAAGGTCAAAACCTTGAAAAAAAGAAAAGAAAAAGCAAGGAAGGGAAACTGTGTTGGAACAAGGGTGTTTCACAAGTCACTTATTGAGTTTTGACAATAACAAGGTAATAAAAATAATCAATTGGATATGCTAAACAATTTGTTCAAGTGTGCAGGATCCATATTC
>Ga0228711_1012080_pt1 | contig 10719 bp, 5 predicted proteins | sample MedpolnodulmetaG_2_FD_177996 | JGI IMG/M metagenome (GOLD analysis project Ga0228711, IMG submission 177996) | Root nodule microbial communities from Medicago polymorpha collected in Santa Monica, California, United States - brown nodules | ecosystem: Host-associated > Plants > Roots > Nodule...
AGTTCAAGCGTTGGAACAGAAGTAAACGCCGTTTACAATACAAGGGAGGTAAGTGTTGTTTTTAAAACTAGAGGAGGTAAAGATGTTATTTAAGGAAACCTCAGGGGAGGTAAGTGCAATTTGCCCATTTATTATAAATATATTTGTACTTTAATAGATGGATTGGATGAATATCCATCCATTAAAAATATAATAATAGATGGATTGAGTTAGAATTTTTAAAATTCTTTTCTGTTTATCGAGTAGCCTAATCACTAAAATGCAATTATTTTAAAGTATATAATTGTTGAATTTAAAGTTCAAAGACCGGCCCTTGCCAATATAAAGTTATGTCCCACCCTTTTAAGAGAATTTTTAATAAAATGTTAATGGATTATTGAATTGGTTTTATATATCTTTTTTTAGTGAAAGGTTTTATATATCTACTACCCTTTAAATTCAATTTCAGTTGATCCATCCATTTTTCACCCCTGCTTATTTTGCATTATAAGATTTTTTTTGTTTTTTGTTTGTTTTAGTTTTGAGGTACATCGAGAGATAGATTCATTTATGAGACATCGAATACAATTTTTGACCCTTACTTTCTCCATCCTATTTAATTTTTCGCGCTTCCTATACTGTTTGAAATATATAATTCAAATAGCAAAAAAAACCATGAAACTCTTGAAAACACGATAAACATTTTGAATTTTAGAATTAGAACATGATGCATGATAAACTCATAGGATGAAAAAAGTAAATGCAATACTTTTTAAAGTACTCCACTCAACTTCGTAACCGTCGTAAACATGATGCAAATTCAATTGGGCTCCTTAATCAGACACTGATATTTACAGCCCACCATTAGATGGAGCCGAATATTGCTTCTAGTTAACTAAGCAGAATTAACAACTTCACAATTTATGCCTAAAATATCTTCTCAAAAGAGCAATCATTTTTCCATCAAAAAGGAAAGAACAATCCTTAAAAAGGATAGACGTGTAAATGATCCTATCATTTTTTGTGTGTTAATTCTCGAGTTACTAAGAGAAAACGGTCCTAATAATCTGAAGTTCAGTGGGGTGGTAAGCAGAGAGCGACAAAGAATTGTTTCACCTTCAGGAATCAAACTCGTGTTCTTCCAAAATGGGTTTTGTACAATACCTCTGAAGTTTTGATGATAACAAAGTATTAAAAGAACAATTAAATATGCTAATATGGGTTTAAGAGTGCAGGACCATAGAATGAAACCCAAATGGTTAAATCAAGTTATGGTTTTGAAACGTCAAGATTTTGAACATACACAAGAGCACATGAAACAAGTGAGAAGGTGAAGATTTGGAACACACTTTGAAGAGGTCAAGCATCTGAAGGTCTGAAGACTGTGAAGATGTCAAGACTATGAAGTCACGTCAGTATCATAAGTCTTTGACAAGTTTATAATCTTCTAAACAAGGGTTGCTTTCAGCCTCTGATAGTACAATTTCTTTTTTTCTTAATTACATGCAGAGACAAATTCAAGGACAAAAAGAATGAAATAGGTAATTCCAAATGAACCAAATGAATTTGAATGAGCTTTCAATGTCATTAACCAAATCAAGAAACATTACAACGTTTATGAATTCAAGCTTCTCAAAGACTTATACTATATAAGGACTTAAGAAAAATATAGAACACTCTGAATTTTTACAAGTGCTCTTACTCAGTCAAAATCAATAGCGCATAAACACTTAGAGAATTTCTTATAAACTTTCATATCTTTCTTAAGTCTTAGAGTTCATATGAACTTATTGTATTACACATTTGATTGTATATCAAGTGTAAAACCAAACAGTCCTTTACTTGATTAAGTAAGATTGTAGAAGCCTCAGGATTATAAATATCTTTTTCAGTTAAAAAAAGAAGTTAAGTTACGGTGCAGCTTGAGTTTGTGTTTGTGTTGTTGTCTTGTCGCGGTACAACACAGGCAAGTGGAGAGTGAGGTAAGAAGAAACAATATCTGCGGATTAGAAGAGAAGATACTTGTCTTAACAACACAACACAACTCAAAACAAAACCCACCAAAACCCCCCCTTCAATTTCTTCTTTCCTTCCTTTTTCCGTGTTCATAATCGCAATTCATGGACTCGCTCACTCTTCCTTTCCCTACACTCTCCTCCGCCACTCCCCGTCCTATTTTCAATCCACGCGCCGCTGTCGCTTTCCGATGCTTCCACACCTCCGCTCATTTTTCAAAGCTTCGTGGCTCCCCGCTTTTTGCTGTAAACACCCTCACCGCCAATTCCGTTCCCGTATGTTTTTTTCTTATCCTCACATATAATATAAATTTGGTGTACTTGATGACTTGGGAATTAGGAAAGTGTTATTATATGGTTATGATTTGAAATTTATTTATTTAGATTATTGTGGATTGGATTTAGTTTCCTACGTTTTCACGCTTACTTACTTGCTTAGCAATTTCTTGAAATAATTGGGAAATTTGTTTCGCAGAGCTTTTAAATTATGATTATCAAGAAACTTTATTCTACTGTTGCTTGTTGAGGAGGTAGAGTGTTTGTGCCAAAATGGTTGAAATGCTTCACTTTGCAATTCTCCCAAGAAGACGATACCTTGTACTTGTATTTGGGAATTGTATTGATTGAGAGTTATTTATTTTTTCCCCCCAATTTGAAGAAAGAATTAGGCTCTGTTTAGCAAGGCCAAACCCCTAGTTTATAGCAGATTTAGTATAACATATAAGCTCATATAGTCAAAGTAGAGTTGTTTGGTAGTCTTCTTATGTCGCGATATTAAAGCAGCTTTTCATTTATGGCTCTGTTTGGTAAAAAACAACGAATAGCTGATAAGTTAGATTATAACGGATGACTGATAAGTTAGATTATAGCGGATTCGCGGTTTGGTTCAATTGGTAAAATAAAAACTGCAAACCAAACTGAATCGCACAGTTGAGTCAAAAAAATGACCCAAATACACCTGAACCGAATGCAGTTTTCTGTGGTTTTGGGTTGGATCGGTTTGCAGTTTTCTATTTGGTTGGTTCGGTTTTGAACACTCCTAGCCTTTGTTGTGTTTGGTAAAATTAGCGGTTGAACTAACTTATAAATAGGAAATGACATAAAAATGATATATTTAATTAATATTCTTTTTTTTTTCAATTAAGATTGCCGGGTAAATTTGAGATAACTAATGATAAGCTATAATCTACTTGAATTAGCTCATCAAAAACCGCTATAAGCTTGTAAAAATAAACTATAAGCTCGTGAGAAAGTGACGGTTATCAAATGAGTCTTTTTTAGTCAAATGAGCTTATAAGACATATGCTATAAGCTCAAAAATATGTTTTACCAAACAGACCCTATTGTGATTTTTGTGATGCTATTTTAAGTAGTGTTTGAGCTTATAGCTTATAGCATATCGATTTTTCCCCTTGTTATCTTAATTGAAAAAATTTAAATGTTAACTAAAATATCTTGGCGCAACCGGTAAAGTTGTTGTCATGTGACTGAAAGGTCACATGTTGCACCGGGTTGCCCTTTTTATCATTTTATATTTGCTAGTTGGTTCAACGCTACCTGCTAGCTTATTCACCATCTGCTACTTTTTATCTAACTGTTAGAATATTATAAAATATCTTTTATATTAATCCAGAGTATCTCTTCTTAAGATCAGATCTGTAGTTAGAGATTAGTACGGAGTCTTTTGTATCACACTACTATTCGGCCATCATCAATAGTATTCATACCTCTTATTATCTTCCTTTTACCTATTAACTCAAAAGTTCAATATTTAGCCTTTGTCTTTGAGGAGTGACAGACAGTCAAAAAACAACGTCATCAATTTATATCCGACTCTTTCAAATAGAGGAAGGTCGTTCCTATTTGGGGTAGCCAAATCAAACCAGTTTAATTTCTTATTCTTATTATTATTTGGTCTAGTGTTCTCATTTGTTAAATGTATTAACCCTAGTTTGACATAACATGTGTTTTGACATAATGTGCAGCCAAAAAATGGAGTCTACACTGTCGGTGACTTTATGACAAAGAAAGATGAGTTACATATAGTGAAGCCCACAACAACCGTGGATGAAGGTGTACTTCATACCTTGTTGAAGTCTCATTTCGGGACAATCTTTTCCCTCCCTTCTTTTGGGTAGTTAGTTTTGGTGGACATGAGATTCTATATTTAACTTCTAACATTTATTTTGTAACAGCTTTGGATTCTCTTGTTGAGCACAGAATAACTGGTTTTCCCGTGATTGATGATAACTGGAAGCTAGTGAGTTATGCCTATCCGTTTTCTCTAGCATATCTATTGATAAAACTTGTGGTTTTCCGTAGTCAGTGTATTAAATATATAAATACACTTTATGAACATTTTTCAAACAAATCATAAAGTGAAATAAGAGTATGACTTACAAATGTAGTTAAACAATGTTGTGATGGTGGGAGCCTCTCAGCGTAACTTTTCCACATTCAAAATCTGTTGTCCTTTAATTCATTCCTTTATTGTCAAAACACCTGCTATATTATGCGGCTTTGGATTTTTAACAAAGGAAAATTTTCAAGACCTAATTCTGATTTGAGTAAGAAGATACCATTTTAAGAACCCGGCAACGTGAAAAAACAAAAACAAAACTTTAGGAAGTGCCACTGGCTAAGATTCTGTTAAAGCTGATTTTAATGAAGCAAAAGATCCTCTATGCATACTGCATGTTTTATTAACTAAAGTACAGTATTGATTTGACGCATTAATTTCGAGCTATACTTTCCTTTAGAGGAAAACCACTAATCGGTTCAACAAATATAGTTTAGAGGCAATATATCCTTCTCACAATTGAATCTGATGATTTACCCCTTTGAATGTCTCCACAAATGCTTATGAATTATTTCGTTCAATTCATTTAGATAAACAAATTTGATGCAGTTAGCACAATATTGCTGGATAAATTGTCATGAAAATTATTTCTGAAGGTTCTTTGTGCTTTGTAGGTTGGTGTTGTTTCAGATTATGACTTGTTAGCTCTGGACTCTATTTCAGGTAAATTGATTTAAAAAAATTCTCATCTGTTCTCATTTGTTGGAAACTTGATTTTCACCACCTTCAGAAATTCACAGCATTTTCATTTCAGAGGATACTAAGAACCTTTTTTTGGCATTTTTAATTTTTTTTCTATTCCAAAGTTGGAGTTCTAAGCCGAAATAAAATGTGCAATGCTGGTTTCAGGTCAAGGGCAAACAGATAACAGCTTGTTTCCAGATGTTGACAGTACTTGGAAAGTATGTTAAAGCTTCTTTAACTAATAGCTAATTTATATTTACTAGTATTGTATTATAATATTTTCTGGACTCCATTGCATATTTACTGAGCTGATGTTTTGGTAGTCGGACCTAGTACACTAACAATACATCTCTAGGTGCTTTACCTGTATTCCAACGATAGGAAATTTTGCAGTTCACGACTCTTTCATATAAATCCCTATCCCTCCCCCTTCCACAAGTCTAGTCAAGTGCTTTTATATCTTTTTAATGCAATATTATATGAGTGCGATTTAATTACACATTTTTGAAGTAGAGGGAAAATGAAGTTGCATGTGTGTGTGAAATCCTCTTTCCCAATAGTTACCACTTGGTTGTTCATTATGGTTTGAAATTATGCTACTTTTTTGGTAAAAGAAATTTTACGGCAAAGGGACAATGTTTCAATCCAAATATATATTATGTTCCTTGATAAAACTTGTAAGCAACTTCTCAAAGTCCGTGTTAAACTGACTGCTAGACATTTCTGTTGAGAAGTCCCACATTGGATAAGATATGGCTTGGGAATATGTTCACAAGTCATGGGAAAACCTCACCTTACAAACCGGTTTGTAGGGTGTAGTTAGGGCTAACCCAAGGCCACACTCCAGCTGTCCAGTCCTGAGCGTGATGGACTTGTGTTGATGAGTCCCAAGACAAATTATAAACAATCTATTGCCGCTGTAGGCATGCCACTTCTCCTCCCCGTGTTGCCTCATTTGCCATGATTTAATTGCATGCTCCATAGATGGTAATGTTTACGTTAAATTAGATTTTCTGCATTGCCTGTAGCTGCTATTCTGATAACTAATTTAACCAAACATGCCATAGAAACATGTCAACGTGGACAAAGCCTTTTCGTTGTAAATGTTTATGTTTCTTAGATGGTAATGTTTGCTTGCATTAAACTTGATGTTCTGCATTGATTATAGCTACTCTAATAATGAATTAATCCTAGGTCTTAAGGTGGATTTGTCTAATATCATGGTTTCATGCAGACTTTCAATGAAGTTCAGAGATTGCTGAGTAAGACCAACGGGAAGGTGATTGGTGAATTAATGACCACTGCCCCTATGGTTGTTCGCGAGACCACCAACCTCGAGGATGCTGCTAGGTTCTTTTATCTTTTTCCTTGGAGCATGCTCATTTTGAAAACATGTTTTATTTTTGTTGTGTTTTCACTTTTTAATTAAGGTCACTGTAAAAAAAATCCTCAAACCTGTTGGTTTTTTTGCTCCTCGTCATTTTTTTTAACTGTCACTAAAATATCTGACCTTTGCCGAATATCTTTCATCAGATTGTTGCTGGAAACAAAATTTCGACGCCTTCCAGTTGTAGATGCTGAGGGCAGATTGGTAAGAAACCACTTTCTTCTGTTATCTTTGGTTTTTTCTTTCATTGTTTTCATGTTTGTAAGGTTAATGTTTTTATGTGATATATGAAGGTTGGGATTATCACAAGAGGAAATGTTGTAAGAGCTGCGCTTCAAATGAAACGAGACAGCCAAAAGAAAGCATGATAGGATTTAGAAGATCATTCCAAAGATTTGTTGTGTTGATTTCAAGCGCTGATTCTATTGAAGTGTTCAGACAAGCTTTGCTTGAATTAGAAGTAAAATTTTGGCTTAGGCATGTATATCATATATTATATTGTTATTATCACAGAAATGTAACAGACAATTATTATTCCGAATGTTCACATTGATAAGGACCACCTTGGTGATAATGATGTTGAAATGTGAATTTGTTGTATTAATCATGTTCCACGGGCTAAGGATAATTCAAGACATAAATATCAACCAGCATTAATATTCCCTATACTGACTTGTAAGAAAAGAAAACCGTTCAATCTATCTTTTATGTGGCTGAGCTGAAACGAATGACAGGTCTTGACCCATCATGTTTGAGAGTACCAGATTGGGTCTATTATTTTTATTTTATAAACTAAGATAATTAAGGGTTTGTTTTTGCATCATCTTTTTTCAGGGGATATGTTAAAGAATTTAATATAGAAATATTGTTTTAAAACTCGTACATTCAACTACTTAAAAAGTTAAAACATTAATATTTGTTTTTAGTAATATATTTTTACTTTTAAATTCTTTAGCATGTGCTCTTAGCACAATTTTTTTAGAGGATTCTTACGCCACGCATAGCAAGTCTCTTGTTTTTAATCCTTTGGTTACTGTGAGAAAGGAGGCCTAGTACGTCGGAAGTCCAACCAATCATTTGAGCTATGTTTTAAACTCGGATACTTCTAATCAATTTATTTTTCATATTCTTAATACTTCCTCCTATCTTAATATAAGAAAAAACGTGGTTGATAAATTTTTTTCGAAATTGACGTATTTGATTTAAAATTTAGATTAAATACATTAAATTTTGTTGAATTTTTTTTCTTTCTTTTTAGGACAATAGGTAATAATTTAAGTACAATTTTCCCCCTCTAAAAAGGTCTTTGTTTGCTACCTAATTTGACCATTCATGTTATTTGCATTTAGGTACCCTTTCAGTTTAGAAAAAACAACTTATAGATAAACGAGCTTTCGTTTCTTGTCTATTTCACCAAGTTTCAATTTGACATTTGTCTTTTACCGTATCCTTGCCTTTCTGTAATTTTTGTTTTCTCTCTTTTGTCCTGTTCAATCACCTACATGCATCTAAAATCTTAGATCATTAACGTGGTAAATTAACTTTTTCATGAATTAATTAACCAAACAATAGCACACTTACGTTAAGCTCGATGTAATCCACAGTACTACCACCGCAACTAAAATACTCTAATTCTCCGCTAATGATGGATTAATCCTATTCCTTAGCTACAACATAGAAGGGCTCAAGATAGATAATCCTATATCTAATGAACCTATCAAATATGTTATATTATGGGGTACAGCTCATATCAGACTCAAATAAGGAAAAGAAAAAATTATTTGTTAATGAATTCAAGAGCTGTAATTTTGCCTTCACATGGAAGCATCATATCTTTCTCTAATTTTCTCTTCTTTTTATGTTATTTATTTATGTGTATATACTATAGTTTTCGATACAATTGTTGTGTGAGAATAGATTGACTAATATATAATCCGAGACGACAAAACCGATTAAACCGACCCCATTATCAATCACTATCAAAACAGAAGAAAGCAGTGGACAGAGCATTTTCCTTACTGGCCCATTCCATTTCCATTTCTTTCCTCTTCACGAATACAATAATAATCAAGAATGGAAAGAAATAGTGAAGAACCAGAAAAATACCTAACTCTATATCTTATCACTTTTTTAGTACTTATATTATTGCTTTAGTGGTTAGCATGGCTCACTCTCTTCTATGCACCCAACTACTTGGCATCGTAGGCCATTCATGTCCCACCAATTCTCTTATATTGACTCGAAAATTAGAGACTAATCCCTCCAAATTCAGATATTAGACACTATTTTGTATGATAGGATCAAACATGATGCATTAATTAAGGATCGAACATGAATTTGTTGCGATTAAGTTGATGAACAAACCTAGGTCATTTTGATGTTTGTCGATCAAACATAATTGAGTTATTTGCTAATTGTGTCACACAATATTAATGTGACAACTTTTTTTTAATGAGACAAGTCCCTACCCATTTCTAATCCTTTACTTTCCCATCATTCTTATCTCCATTCTCAAAAGTATCGCACCTCACTCATAATAAACCCATGTTCCTCCAAAATTCATAATTTCCACCGAATTTCTTCAAAAAAAGAAAATAAAAAACAAAGTTTTTTTCAACCATTCCAAACATAGAAGGAAAAAAAACACAAGAAACTTTAAGTTTCTCATCACTACTAACTATTAATTAATTAATAATAATAATAATAATTAATTTACATTTAACATTTTTACAATGCCAAAATTTCTTCTGTAAAATTAAAAAAAAAAGTACCAAGAGAAAATAAAAAGATTAAAATTAAATAAAAAAAGAAAAAAGGAAAGAAAAAGAAAAGTACTCTAATTCACACCACCAACCAACCAAAGGCATCATCAACAACAAGATTTTTGCTTCAGCCGTTAAACAACTTCCACGGCGCACGTTAGCAACCATCCCCAAACGCGAAAAAGAAGAAGAATCACTTTTTTTTAATCGATTCTTCAAACTTTTTTTCTTCCAATATCAATTAACATCCCACTCATCAGAACTCTCTGGTTCAGGAATCTTATTTAAATCAACTCTCTCAGCAAAATCACCAGAACCATCACCTTCAAGTAACTCTGGAACCGGCATCACACGATGATGCTGGTTCCGGTTATGCTGAAGGTGATGATGATTATGATTATGATTATGATTATGACTATGATGATTAACATCTGCTTGAAGAGCATCAACCCTAGCACCAACTTCAGTAGCTTTCTTTCTAATAGTAGCCGCCGACATATCACCACCACCAACAACCGCGTTGTTTTCACCGGCGAGTAGCTCTGGGAAATTGAGACGAGCTGAAGGTCCCCGGAGATAGAAAACGGCGGTGTCGTAAGCTCTAGCGGCGGCGATAGGGGTAGAATAGGAACCTAACCAAATTCGAGAACGTTTGTTTGGTTCTCGAATTTCAGCTACCCATTTTCCCCACTTTCTCATTCGAATTCCTTTGTATCTTCTTTCTCCTTCAACACCACCGTTTCTCTTTCTCTCTCCTTTTCCTCTTCCACCGTCCATGTTTCTCTCTCTCTCTCTCTTTGTTGTTTGAGTTTTGTTATAGAGAGAGAGAGTGAATCTTCATGAAAATCTAAAGAGTAAAAGAAACTGTTATGTTATTGGGAGAGAGAGAGAGACTCTTATAATTATGTTGTGACTCTCTCCCACTCAAGTTTGTCATCTGGGTAAGCCTCCACGTTGGTTTGGTTTTTCTTATAAACAAACACACAAACCTTTTTATATTTTTTCTTATCTAATCGGATATCTTCTAAGCGCAATCATCAAGATTAAAGATTAATATTTTACGTCTACAAAATTACACAATTTTTTCCTTCATGTTAATCGATATCTCTCGGACATTCTAATATAATAATACTATATTTAATTTTTTAATCAATACTTTAATATCTCAAAAAAAAAAAATTCTATGAACACTAGTTAGTATTATCGTTTATTAGAATTAAAACATTTAGTTAAGTTGAGAAAGATCTTTTATCATCTCGTTCAATTTTTATATTTTAATACTAATGAGTTACCAATAGGATAATTACTATATTCTTATTTATTTTTTATTTATGGATTTAATTCACCGACAAAGTCACTCTTGCCTTTTTTTCCTCATAGAAAAACAAAATATCATATGTTTTTGTTTTTTTTTAGGGGATGTTTTTGTTTATTAGTACCTGTCCCTTTCATCTTTGGAATTTTTTATTTTAATTTCAAGCCGTCCCTTTAAAACGCAGGTTGCGCAAAATATTGCTTGCTTCCTCCTTTTTT
>Ga0228711_1012084_pt1 | contig 10715 bp, 9 predicted proteins | sample MedpolnodulmetaG_2_FD_177996 | JGI IMG/M metagenome (GOLD analysis project Ga0228711, IMG submission 177996) | Root nodule microbial communities from Medicago polymorpha collected in Santa Monica, California, United States - brown nodules | ecosystem: Host-associated > Plants > Roots > Nodule...
CACAATTTTTTAATTAAAATGGTTTTTAGTTTTCTAAGCGTCTTTTCCAAAAACTCCTATGGTAGCATCCATATCCAACACAACTCAATGCATGTAATCCTCATTTCGGACATACACATATATAAATGGTTTTTCCCAGTACCATGAAAAATATCAATGGTTTTTAATTTTTTTATTAGGAAATAGAAAAATATATAAATGATCTTTTTATATCAAACTAAGACTATGCTGCATATGAAGCATGAAAAATAAGGAAATTTTTTGATGGAATATGCTCCACAATTCAGTGATAATGCAGTCACTTTTAAGGATAAGAAAAAAAATTATAAATTTTCAAATCCAGGGGGCATTTTGCACATAAGTGCAAAACTTCAGAGGGGTATTTGTAAAACGTCATGTTGACTAACAGAAAAATTTGACGGAGGGGGTAAATTGATTAACGTTGTGCAATTTCAGAGGGTAATTGAAGTTTTGTTAATTTCAGGGGAGTAATTGACGAAACTTACAATTTCAGGGGGTAATTGCCTATTTACTCTAAAAATAATCAATATTGTTAGCCGAAAGCGGTGATTAGCCTAATTAGATTTAGTCGATGTCCAAGTAACTGAATGAAGGTTAGCCGATCGAGTTATCAACAGACAAATACAAGCTAGACTAATTTTCTTAAGTCTACTAAGATCCACGAAGGTCGTGGAAGAGTTAGAATTGGTCATCGACGATGAAACTTGACAACTTCGGAATAATATTAAGAATTTCATATCACAATTCTACATATTATTTACAGGGAGCATTGTTAAATTACATGACCAACTCCATCCCTTTATTTTGTTGGTTTAATTTATCATCACTTTAAATAGAAGACCATGAGGAAGAATCACTCTCTGGCATCTTCAGATCACTGGATTCTTTCAACAAATCAAGTGATGTGAACGAATGTGGTGGGACTATTACATTCATGTCCTTCCCAACACTTTGAAGTAGACTCTGGATTGGAACCACCTGTATCAACATTCAAATCAACAAAAGCATAAGCTAATTTAGCATGGTTCTACAATTTTAAATCTTTGACAAAGCAATTGCTTTGTCACGACGAATTTTCATTGACAAATGATCAAAAACTAAAATGTTATGTTAGGTAAAATGTTCAGTTTTACATTCTATTTCAGTTTTAATTATGAAATTGTCATCGCATTTTCATTTTTTTTCCTGTTTTCAAAGATTTGTGCATAAAACAATGAAAACAAGCAAAAGATATTTGTCGAGGGACCGTGAAAAGAAGAAAAAGGTGTTTTCAAGGTTTTCCGTAATAATAATACTTGAAAACATGAAACAAAATGAAAATAAGGCGCCAATTTTGTAATTAAAAATGGAAAACGTTTATCGATCCTGCTCTAACTTTAGTTCCATGTATTGAGAAAGATATTTAATTGTGAAATGATTTTATGCAATGAGTTAAAATTAAATAATCCAAAGTAGAGGAACTAATTGGCTCAATTGCAAATGACAAGTCTGGAAAGACTGAAATTTAAGGTACCTTTTTTGGCTGTGAGAAAGAATTCTCATCCATTAAATTTGTAGATGTAAGCACAGTCTTTGTTGAACCAGATGACTGCAATGAATTTGGATCCAATGCATTGAAAGAAATCTTGAGGTTCACCGCGCTGGCACCGAAGTTCACAGCCTGCAAAAGTTAATTGTTTTAGGGTGATGACAGTGCTAATGAAAGCATTTATGACACAACAAATCCGTTTATTAATCGACAAAAATTAGGCACAGGTCCTTATCTGCTGATTTTACTGTTCTCCAATCACACATCAACACAAATCACAGATAAACATGGATTATAAATTTATTAAAACCTAACATTTCATAGTAATACCAGCTTACAAAAAAAATAGGAAACAAATAGTGAGATCAATATAAAACGTTAGTGCAGGCAACTTTATGTCATTAACTAAAACAGAAAATAGAGCTTGATTCTCTATTTCAGAAAGTATATAAGATGACTCAGAAATGTGTAACTAATGCAAAGTTGTTTTTCTTACCTTTATTCTTATGTAATTTTTCTTATCTACGGAATTTTGCCAAGTAATTGCTGATGCGACTAGTGAATTCGAAGCCGTAGTTTGTAGTGATGAATTCAGAAATGTTGCTCCATTTGACTCTGAGAAAAATAATTGCATCCAATAGCTAGGAGTTCCATAGAGCTGAAAAGAGTTGAATACAATTGCATCCGGGTTCCACCTTAAGAAATAAATTGATAAAATATTAATTAATTTGGCCGTCGAGAAGGTACAATTCTTCCATGATTTATTTATCTATTTAAAGGAGAGGATACTAAATCAAGGTACAGTTTACTTCTAACTTAATAGAAATTTCCAAGTAAAATCAGAAGAAATTACCTCCTATCATTGGCATTTACAAAAAGTGGAGCATAGCTAGCCATATGGACAATATCACTGCACCGAAATGAAAAAAGAAAATATTAAAAGGATGAGTGCCATGTTTAGTGAACCTTATGAATATCTCATGCCGATTTAATCAATTTTGTGATCGAAAACACAAACAATCTTTCTGTTAAATACAATGTGTATTATTTAGAGTATGATATATATGCCAAGTATGTTGTGGAGATTTTAAGGGTTGTAATTGATGTAGCCTAATATCATAAAAGTCTCTTTCATTTGGTTTTCATATTCCACATGGGAAAAGTGCAAATTTTCAAGGCTGGACGGTGTCTACGTAAATAATTAATTAAAAAATTATAAGAAACTGCAGTAAACCTGTTCTTTTCCAGTCCAATAAGGAATCCAGCTTCAGCAAGGGCTGCCAAAAGACTTCCTTGCCCGGCATCATTTCCGGTTACAGCATACTCACTTACAAATGCCTGTTAAGTATTCAACTGGATTGAGCATGAAAGCAAATGCCGATAAACAATTAAAATAGAGAGGTGTTCAAGATAAAACCTTTGGACCACTTCGTGTTACTCGATTAAATGTTGTAGATCTAGAAAACATGTCATTCGCGTTTGTATAAATCTGAAGAAAAAAACAGTGAGATAAGATACTGCAAGTGGATGTGTTCATTTGTATCTGAATTGAAAAACAGTACTCCATTGAAGTCGGTAATCAAAGAAACAGTGATAAGATATATTACATGATAATCATACATATCAGCAGGGTGATCTAGAGGTCTAGAAGAACCATCACAGTTTGAGATAATTTGGATATCTGGATAAGCACGTCTGATTGCATCATAGAATCTCAGGTAGTTTCCTGGTCAGTCAAAAGATTTAACAGAAAAAGAAAGGCATCATGTATTATGATTCAATTAGAAGAAGAAAAAACAAAATCCAGAATTTAATCCAAAGTGCTAATGTATGTTTACAAAGAACAGTCACATTATCTTCTAAAGAAACACATAAGAAAAACATGCATACCACGGTAGTTCTTTTTTCCACAATCCTCATTTCCAACGGCAACATATTTTAGGTTAAATGGCTCCGGGTGTCCCATAGCAGCTCTCATGGAACCCCATTTTGAAGTCGGATCACCTCTCGCAAACTCAAGTCCATCAAGGGCTTCCTATAATCAAGATTTCTAGATTTTTAAACCAATTTTGATTAACAAAAAAAGATAGAGTAATAATATAGATAAAATTAAAATTGAGATATGTACTTGTACAAAAGGTAAGACAGCGGATGTATCAACTTCATCGTTATGGCTGACACCTACAATGAAACATATCAATTAGAAAACAAACGCAAATTTACTAATTCACTTTGTTATAAACAAACTTGGTCATCAGAGATAAATAGAAAAATACCATTATTAAATACCCATATTGGTAAAGCACCCAAATCCTCCGATAACTGTTGAACAACAATAATAATATATACTATGTTACTTGCTTAGCACAAACTGAGAACACTTTTAACTAAATACGAACATCAGAATCTTCGAAATCAATATTCGAAAAGAGGCACTTACTTGGAGAAACTCATAATAGCCAAGTCCATCATCAGTCCAGTACTTCCATACATCACCGAAGTGCCCTGGTCTCTCCTCCCAAGGTCCAACAGCCGCTTTCCATCGAAATGCATTCCTTAAATAATCTCCTTCGACAAAACAACCACCTGAGGCAATGTAAACCAACATTCCAAAAAGTTATTTGATCTGTAATTAGACTGTTCATACACAAACTAGAAGAATGAACTGGACTGCAAGATTACTAAATTATGCTTACTTTAAAATATGTACTAAGAATTAAAGGTACATGTTAAAATTTTGTTTAGATTTGAATTGTTTGTGCTTCATTAATAAATAAACAACTATGAGAAACATGCCAAACCACAGTTCTAAACAAATAGAAAACATCCATATAAGCAGATAGACAGAACTTATACTTATAATTTATCGTATAAGGCATAAGTAGTTTAGGAAAGTGGAGCCAACTTAGAAAGTATCAACTAAAACATAACCGAAAAAAGTACCACAGAAAACAACAAAACACAATTTCAAATATGAAAAATCCTTAATTCCTTGGCTCAAATAGCTGAAAGTGAAATAAAATCGACATGGTATACTAGAGATAAAAATTACGTTATGCATACCTGGAAATCTGATAAAACTTGGCTTCAAATCTACCAGCATTTGAAGAAGATCGCTTCGGAAACCATGTCCCTGTGCCAAGTTAAGGATGAATATTTTATTAATAAAGTGAAGGGAGGACAATGCGGTATTACTAACATTGACATCGGATTATCAAAAGTTAATGACATTACATATCCTTGGTTAAAATACTTCATTTGTAAATAAGGTAATTTACAAAGAATAACTTAACATAAACTGCTAAGATATAAGTCTTTACAAACAGTATTTTAAATAGTATTCTATATCATGAATATTAAAAGATATGCAATCACTGCAAAGTATGAAGACCAAATATGCTATACTTAAGGATAACGTGAACATAAAAATGTATACAGAAATAAAGAAGAGACATGAAGAACGAACCAATGATCCTTAACAATCAATTACCGAGAGAACAAATAATTTACCATCCCTACCCTTACCACCACAAGTACTTTTGAATAAACAAAGTTAATTTTACTAAGAAACATTAATGTTTGTTCTTGAGAATCCATTTACACAACTAGCATGGGTGAAAATTAATATTTTATTCAAACTCACGAAGAAAAAATTCTATTAATTTTCGGCTCAAAAAATCATGTCATCTGGTAAAAGTAATCAAATTCAAAATATAGGCCAACCTTATATGTGTCCAGTGGCATAGCAGACACTTGATCCAACCATATCACACCCTTTATAGTTGTTGTTAATTGAAGTCTCGAGTTTGGATTCGTTGCCTTGGCCTCCAATACAGTCTCCACCTTTGTCCAGTTTGAAAAATCAGGTGCAGAACCCCTGCAAGGTCAATTATCAGTATCACTAATCGATGCAAAAGATAATTGGGATTAAAAAAGTTTACACGACACAGCACTATAGCACATAAAAGTAGAGCTCACGTGATCACGGTTGAAGCCAGGCTTCCCACACCGTTAGATCCGGTCAACGAAACTTTTAGATTAAGTGGTCCTGTTGAACGAGCATAGAAGACAACTTTGTATTTCTTCCCTTGCTCAATATTCTGAAAAATTATAGAAGTAGTAAGCATATCCGCTACTAAGGAATTAAAAAAAAAAACTCGAAATGAAAGTGATCAGAAAAGGATCTAACAAAATTCATAACCTAATAATTAAAATTAAATGACAGACTTTATGAATTGGATTAATGTTATTCATTATTTAATTTTGAAGTTCAGGAAATACATGCACATTGAATTTAAGATCGAATTGTTGCAAGGCTATCAATTAGTCTCACCATGCCCCAGAAACCAGGGTTATAAACGCCAACACCATCAGTGGGGCAGGTACCGTCACATAACACCTCCAATCGAAGTGCAACCTTATTACGTTCAAAGCAGGATGTACGATCGGTTTCAACATTAATATATGTCGCATTTCCAATAATTGACCAAGGATCAATATTCGACGGAATGTTAGGGCCTCCAGCTTCAAATCCTGTCACAAAAATTATCGATGTTTCAATTATACTAGAAAACAGTATCCTTTAAATCATCAACACCAAGGTAAACAATAAACAGTTCATTTTCATTTAAAATTTCAGAGAATATGAAAGTGACCTCGGTTGCTCACAAGCTCAGCCCACAACCCCCCAGCTCCAGCATGATTGATCTCCTTTAGATCAAATTCAAGAAATTCGTCATTTTCTGCTATTTCGAATGTGAGGCACGCCAACTCAAATACAAACATGCACGCTTATAATAAAATCTAATTTTCTATAATACCAGGTTCTATGTTATAGCCTTTTCATTAATATAATAACTCGGTACTCATAAACCATATAATAACTGGGTCAGGTTTTATGTCCCTCCGGTCTCATAGTCTTATGTACTACTTTCTTTATTTTAATCTACTTAGGGTGTCACGGATCCTTCTACAGCCCATATCATCAACAATATCTGTGAATTGCAAGATACTAATTTATAATTCTCACCTCAAAGAATATTCCAAAAAGAGTCTCCGGTATTCGTCTTCCAGATGCCTGGGAAGCATCTACAACCAGTGTTGCATTCAAATCAGCCTGCACTTGCACATCAAAGCATTGAACCACAAGGCAAACCACAATTAACAGTTGCAGCATAAAAACACAGCATGAGTCTTTAGAAAAACCCATTTCTCTCTTCACAACATTCAATCCAACTGCACTCACAACAACAAAATGTAATGAAAAAAATTAATAAGAATAATAAACAAGTTAAAAGGAAACATATGTAACAAACAAGTTAACTAACACTAGTGTATTATATGTCACCACCGCTTAATAATGTTACAATATGACAATAATAACCGACACCTTTTTTTTGCTATGTTCTATTTTCAGCTGAAATTTCAGTCATAAGATATGTAAAAGATTGAAACAACTAAATAAGTACTCAATTTCTGATACAAGAAAGTTAAGAAAACCATAAAAGAAAAATGATTTATAAGTACAAAGGGACTCACAAGTATGTATATATTATTATGAGGTGAAAAGTTGAGTGAGTGAGTGATGAATTTGGTTGAATTTATAGAGTAAAAAGGATTGAATTGGTCTGAATAATGAAGGAAAAGTGAAGATAGAGTGATGTTGGGTTTGGATTTGGGTTTGCTTCTACGGTTGGATGAAAATAGTGAAAATGAGTTATGAATGATGAATGTGTTTGATTTAAGATTTTTTTCCTTCTTTGTGTTGTGTTTGTGGGACCCATTTTTGTTCTGTTTTTTGCCGTCTAGCTTTGACGCAATCACATTTGTGCGTGTCAGTCACTAAACAGATAAGTACATCAAAATAAACAAATATTTGTGTTTATTTTTTTAGGATAAGTTTTGTTTTTTTCTATATCATTGGAAGTCATGTTATTGTTAATATTATAGTACACACTACACATTATGATTATATTCAAAACACTTGAATAAGTGTGTGTTTGGTTCAATGGTAATTAGAACTGAGTTTAATAGAAATGATTTTGATTAAAAATAAGTTAAAATAAGTTTATTTATGTTTGAAAGCAACTAAATAAAATTGATTCTTACCGGTGGCGAAGCTAGTTATGTTTCTATGAGGGGGCCAAATCTAAATAAATGAAATAAAATATAATTTGACTGTTTTTGACAATTTTTATTCTTAACTAAGCTCTCATTGTAGTTGATTAAAAGATCAAAAGTGTCAAAATAATACAGAATGTATCCATTAAACAAGTGAATATATTTTAGCTTTCCTCTCTCAAAAAAAATATATTTTAGCTTTCCTATTTCTACCGATTTTTGACAAATAAATTCTTTTGCGATAGGTAAATATATATTATTGGGGTAGCTAATGTTAAAATATACTAAATTAATCAAAGAAAAATTATGAGTATTACTTTTTCCACCCTGTTGCCTTCTCGCGCGCCCTGTGATTTTGACCAAAATACCCTCTGTCTGGATTATATAATCCGGACAGATTTCGAATAGTATAATCCGAAATGATTGGTTTGAAGTTTGATATGGTTGTTTGAGTTTAATCACTTACGGATTACCGTGTGCGTGTATGATTGGTTTGAAGATCAAGAACGGCACCGCCCTCCGTTTGGATGAAATTCACACCCACTGGAAGAGGTTGAGGTTCGAGTACGAGGTTGACCCGAAGCTGCAAAAAGCAGACATCTCTCCATTGCCATAATGGGATATTCTTCAGGTATTTTTAAAAAAAAAATTGTGTTACTTACTACCCAGGATTTCTGTTTTAATTTTCTGTACTAGTGTAATCCGGATTATATAATCCGAAAGGTAGCATTTACGCCCCATGCAAGTGCATTTAAGGCTCATGCAAAGGGTGTATCAGGAAGTTCCGGATTTTATATTTCGGATTTGTGTATGCGTTCCGGAATTTAAAATCCGAACTATATCAGTGCACAGACCAGAATGCATGTTTCTGCCTATTTTTCAGCAACAACCAAAATGACAGTTGGTTTACACATTGCAGGTTCGGTTCAAGGACGCCAATTACAACATGAAGTTGCATACGAAGGAACAATTCCGACAATTTGTTTTACCGGAGACCACCTCTATGCGTCACCGCCAAAATAAGGTCACCACCAAAGGAGCTTCTAAGAAAGATAAGCAAAGCATTCGATCGACAAGGCGGTCTCCTTCGCTATGGAAGATTGTTGACTCACATGAGCAAGAGACACAGGGTTCACAGACAAGATCAACAGGGACGAGTAGAAAGAGTGCAAGGAAAAGCAACGTGTCTCCTACTCCTCCTAAGCCAACACCCGTTAAAGTCCACATGCCACACAAAGACGAAATCCCAATTTGGATGCATGACTTTATTCAAAAGGTTACAGATGTACCTGGTGATGGCCATTGTGGGTTCCGAGCAGTTGCGGTCCTACGTAACTTGACTAATGATGATCACCAACTAATCCGGTACAACATTTACAAAGAGTTTGTCGGTGTAGAAAATGCCCGCTATCGGAGGATGATTAATGATGATAGGTGGTATAAAGAGGTCTCAGACGCTCTATCCTACGCCGGTATTGGCAATGCACCACGGGATATATGGATGACCATGCCGGATATGGGTTTCCTCATCGCATAGAAATTCAACCAACCGGTTGTTGTGTTGTCCATTGGGTTAGGGCGCTCGGCAACCTATTTCCCTCTATGTGGTCCACCGCCGACATGTATCGGCCGGTTGATGTGTCTCGCATATGTAAATGACAACCATTTTATGGCATTGGATTTGAAGGATGATTGTTTGATTCCTCCCACTTACACCATCGAGAGGATGCAGCCAGCTGGCCTGATAGATATGCCAGCCAGATGGTAGATTATAATGAGCTAAGTCGGATGGCGGGTCAAGAGGTGGTAGGAGATGATGAAGAATTGTACATTATTGAAAATCTTGATCCCAATGAGAGGGTTGATCCTGGTCCAGGTGTGAAGGTTGAAGTGGATGATAGTCCCATTGATCTTTCGGCGCCATAGATTAGATATATATCATTAGTTTAGTTGAAATGTATATCATTAGGTGAAATGTGTAATGATATAAATTCAACTTTTTTTTGGTAAAATGATATATATATATATATATATATATAATCATCTTTTGATATAATATTTAAGTTAATTGCCTTTTATACATACATATATAATGATTTATTGAAAAACAATGATAAAAACCACAATGACATTCAAATCTGTTTCAGTTCTGTGTACTGGTGGAATCCGGAGTATACAATCCGGACACGTTCATATTATATAATCCGGAATGCTCCGAGGGTAATTTTGGAACAAAATAGGGCGCGCGAGGAAATGCATAGGGTGGGAAAAGTAATACTCAAAAATTATTTGTTGGGGTAGCCAAAGCTACCCCTTGGCAACAAGTAGCTTCGCCCCTAATTCTTACCCATTTATGTTGTTTGAATAGTTTAAAGTAAAATTGTTTTTTAAATATAGGTTTAAATGTGTCATTGATCCCTACACTTTTATCATTTTTTGTTATTAGTCCTTGCACTTTTTTTGTTTGGCTTTAGTCCCTGCACTTTATAAAAAAATTAGTATTGGTCCCTCTATTAACTTTCTGTTACAAAAAAAACAAAATTAACGGAGTGCCACGTGGCCCAATCATTTCACGTCATGTGGCACACTAAAAGACAAAATTTCAGAATTAAAATAAAACAAATTAAATAATTGTTTTTTAATTAATTCTGAATAATAATAATAATTAAAAAATATTTTTTTTATTTTAATTCTGAATAATAATAATAATAATTAAAATATATATTTTATTTGATTTATTTTAATTTTATAATTTTGTCTTTTAGTGTGCCACGTGGCGTGAAATGATTGGGCCATGTGGCACTCCGTTAGTTTTATTTATTTATTTTAACAGAAAAGTTAACAGAGGGGCCAATACCAAATTTTTTATAAAGTGCAGGGACTAAAGCCAAACAAAAAAAAGTGTAAGGACTAATAACAAAAAGTGATGAAAGTGCAGGGGCAGAGACCAAACACACATTTAAACCTTAAATATATGATTATCTTTCTTAAAAAAAATATATATCATTATTTTTTTTTCAAAAAAAAAAATTATTATAAATAGGGG
>Ga0228711_1012087_pt1 | contig 10712 bp, 14 predicted proteins | sample MedpolnodulmetaG_2_FD_177996 | JGI IMG/M metagenome (GOLD analysis project Ga0228711, IMG submission 177996) | Root nodule microbial communities from Medicago polymorpha collected in Santa Monica, California, United States - brown nodules | ecosystem: Host-associated > Plants > Roots > Nodule...
CGACTTATGTCGTTTTCTGTATTGTATGATTAATGTATCCAGTATCAGTTTTAACGAACGTATTAAGTATTCTAGACACTTTTAATACGGGCGTTACACCAAATTATTTTTTTGTGGTCGTCACGCCCCCCCAAAAAAAACAATTTAAAATAGATTCAATAGAGGAGACGATACCTGAAGGAGCCTTGAAGAATGAAAGAGCATAAACAGGCATAGATGACAAGACAGATTTCAACAGAACCAAACGACCATAAAAAAATAAATGTTTAGCTTTCCACCCCGAAAGTCTAGTTTTAATTCGGTGAATGATAGGGTCCCAAAAAGACAACCGACGCACATCACCACCTATAGGCAGCCCCAAATACACAAAAGGGAGATTTCCATCCTTACACTTCAAAACTAACGCTGCCTCGTTTAACCAAGACCCATGAACATTGATACCAATCAGCTGACTCTTATTGAAATTCACCTTCAACCCAGATATAGCTTCAAACAGGATGAGGACAGCACGCGTCGCTCGAACATTGGCCCATGATTTTTCAGCAATAATTAAGGTATCATCCGCAAATTGTAAGTGAGAGACAACTGTAGGAACAGGCGAACCCACCTTGTAACCGTGAAAGTGATGAGTATCAGACAACGAATTCATCAAAATATTGAAACCCTCTGCAGCCAAGAGAAAAAGGAAAGGGGAAAGCGGATCGCCTTGCCTCAACCCCCTCTTCATAGGAAACTCATCCGCTGGGGACCCATTAACTAACACTGATGCTGTAGCCGTGCCTATGCATTCTTTTATCCATTTCTGCCACAAAACCGGGAAACCCATCTTGCACATCACCTCATCTAAATAACTCCAGTCTATAGAATCATAAGGTTTCTCGAAATCTACTTTGAAGAGAAGCAATTCCTTTTTACATCTACGAGCGTCATCGACTACCTCATTAGCCACCAGGATACCATCTAGAATTTGTTGACCTTTAACAAAAGAAGATTGAGAATCCGAGATAACCGACCCAATAATAGAACGAAGTCGATTAGCCAGGACCTTCGCAAGAATTTTATACATACTGCCCACCAAAGAAATCGGACGAAAATCATTAAGCCGTTGCAGACTCTCAACCTTAGGAATAAGAGCAATGAAAGTACTATTGATGCCTTTGGTCAGCCTCTCATTCCTATGGAATTCAACAAGAAATCGCATAACATCATCCCACAGAATATCCCAAAAATCCTTAATGAAGCCAAAAGTAATACCATCAGGGCCCGAACATTTATAATTATCACAATCCCACACCGCGATCTTTACCTTTTCCACAGAAAACAGTTTAACCAAATTTGCACCCTCTCCTTGAGACAACGATAAAAACTGAAGGCCCTCGATGCTAGGACGCTGAACATTACTCGCTTGGAAATGAGTAGAAAAATGAGAAAAACTGCCCTTCTGACGTTGTCAACACCCTCAATTAAAACACCATCGACAAGAAAACAAGACACAACATTACCTCTTCGTCTGCTTGACATGATTCCATGAATTTTTTTTGAATTGGCGTCCCCTTCCCTCAACCAATGAGCTCGAGATTGTTGCCAACATATACTAGCATGGGACCGAGATAAAGAGAACAAATCCTCAGTTAAACCATGATACTCTTCGAGCTCACTCTCCAAAAGATCCTCTGTCTCACCTTTCAAATCAAACGATGTGATTTTATCCTTCAACGATAAAATTTTTGCAGGTAAATTATGAGAGTGCCTAAGGTGCCAATCTTTCAAAGCCAATTTCAACAACTTGAGTTTTTCTTTCAAAACATAGCCGCCTCATCCCTCCAGCTGAAAGGAGTGCCACTGTTCTCGAACAAATATTTTATAACCTGGAAAATTTTCCCAACATTTCAACAACCGTAACGGTCTAGGCCCCCAATTTTCCTCCTCAATCGATTAGCAATAACGGACAGTGATCTGATAACCCTCTTGACGCAACGAGAAGAAAACAATTAGGCCAAGTCAAACACCACTTTTCAGATAATAAAAACCGGTCTATTCGACTCATAGACTTGCCGTCACCCTTGAACCAAGTAAAATTGCGACCCTGAAGAGGTAAATCGATCAACAAATTACCATCAATGAACTGATTAAGACCTGCCATCCCTAAATGACGTTGAATAGACCCCACACTCCGCCTTTCTGACACACTACGAACCGCATTGAAATCACCACAAATTCAAACATTTTTATCAGCATAAGTACTCGATTTGTTGGAAATATTAACCCAAAGAGAGTGCTGACGAGAAACATCACAAGGTGCATAAATATTGAGCACAACAAATTGCTCATTGGACCTGTAGAAACATCACAAGGTGCATAAATATTGAACACATGATCAAAAGAAGTAGTCGACCATACTTCAACCTGTGAACTGTCCCATAGAGTTACAAAACCGCTGGAGGCACCTAGAGAAGGCTGAAAAGAATAACCAACATTTGCATCGTCCCAAATAGATTTACATAACATATCATCAAACATAACCCACTTTGTTTCCTAAATACATAAAATAAAAGGACTTTTCTCTGTCACCAGCTGTCTCACCTCCCTCCTCTTCTCAAGACCTCCCAAACCCCGTACGTTCCATGAAATGAGCTTCATTGAAAAAATCTACACCCACTCCACCACCAAAAACCGACCTACCTCCACTCCCACACCCCTTCAACTCACTTCCCCTTCCCAACACCCTCTTTATTTTTTCGTCTCACACTAGACAAAACATCCAACATATTATTATTATCTCCGCCAAATTTTAGTCCAATCTCCTTTCCTATCCCCGTAACATCCTCCTGTGCCACTCGATCAGTACCATGAAGCACCAACCAATTCTCCTAGTCATTATTAACAGATGACTGAGAAACACTTTGTTGTGCCACTTTGTCTTTTGAGATAGCTTGAACCTGAGTGTCACCACGCGGCCTCATCCTCTTTTTAACGCCTCATACTTTGCGCCGTATGACGCAGATACCCATTACCTTTTTTTTATTAACACACAATCCACTTGTAGAAGAAGAATTAATTGAGACATGTTTAGCGGAAGGCAAATTACCTCCAACAATATCAAGATTTTGGCTCTTTACCCATTCCAAACTCCACGGATCCGTTGTTGCAAAGCGATCCCTACTAGGTGGACACGACGTGGTACGTTTAATAATACGCGGACCACGCAAAAGCTGGTCTCGCCTGCTGCCCCCTACACCATCATCAATTAAAGCTTTGGGAGATTCAGTTGACACATTAATAGTAGCTGCATTACAAGCTTTAAGCGAACCATCTACAGCGTGACCATGTTCAGCCTCTTCCTCATTACTAGCATAAACTACTCTCGGCAATAGAGATATTTGAGTTGGACTAGGAGCAGCCGAACCAGTATAAGATAAATTAGAATTAAGAATGGTCCCCTTGTCTTGTAAAAGCGTTCTACAAAAGTCACCAACCTGAGACACAATTTTATTATTTAAAGTGGAAGGTGATTCATGTACATGCTCCTGAGTCACAATTTTATTATTTAAAGTGAGAGGTGCTTCATGTACATGCTCCTGTTTTTGCCAATCATCAGAAAGAATCATGTGGCTCGGCCATGTCAGAGTTAGTAACTTCAGTTCCACCGTCTTCATCAGATAAACATGCGTCTTCAAGAAGAACACCGTCCACCACAATCTTTGCACTCACATTAATTATCTTGAGAGACGACGTAGCAACCAGAACACGTGCATAATCAAACCGTTCCTTCTCAAGAGTAAAGTCATCAACACGCATTAATCGTCCACAATCCAATACACAAAGTTTGAAAAAAAATTAGAATTCCAAGCATGGAGTGGCACACCATAAATTCGTACCCACACTCCTCTTTCACGGATCACAATATCTTTATTCCACCTTACAGACATCGAGAAAAAATTGCTAAAAAAGTCTGTAGCTTCAGATAAAATAGTACTAACCTCTCTGTCAACGGAGGATCTCAGAAGAACATTGTCGGCACCCAACAGAATAAGATCACGTGACTCAAAACCAGCATCATAAATACGGCGTTGTAAAACAGGTATTGCCTCTCCATTCAACATCGTCACCACTAAACCCGTTGTAGCCCACAACACATCTTGAACATCAGACCGATACATTGAACATATTGTTGTTTGGATTGTGTCACCACCTTCGAGTCCTTCCTTGTAATTTTTCCTAAAATCTCATCCTCGCTCCTCTGCACAACTACGACCTCCTCATCCCTCACCTCAAGAATTTTTTTAACTCCCTAAGAATTTTTTATCCCCTCAAGCTCACTCTTTTCCCCCTCGTTCATTTTTTCTCCCTCACCTCGCTTCCCACCCACCCACCAATTGAGTCTTCCCAAGCTTGTCGAAACTAGCCACTTTAGCCACCACTTTCCAATCCCCAAACCAAACGTTATTTAAAGCTTTCAGCAACTTCTCTACATCTTTCACCTTACAATATCTCACAAAGCCAAACGTATCGCCATTAACATTACGTTTTCTAGCTAAATACACATCCTCCATGATACCGCATACCTCAAAACCTTGCCTTAACGAAATATAGGAAATATCATGCGGCACATTCGTAATGTAGAAAGAAATAGAATCAGTTTGCACCTTACCATTGTTTTCCTGCTGAACCTGAGAACGACGTCGCGAACCAGACCTATACTCCCTTCAGTGCAGTGCGCAACCATTCCATATTGCATTTGTAGGTCGTGGAAACTCATCCTCATGGTAACAGAAATCTGGCTGCACCCCTTTCTTACCTTGCTGAACAATTTCACGGCGAAACACAGTGTCTCGTGATCAGCCTGCCCTTTCATAACGGTAATCATATAAACTCTGGTGATTGTAACTGTTGTCCTCATCAGAAAGGAATTGTTGTCGCGCTGTATGTCTGTGATGATGCGCTGAGTTTGACCTAACCCTAACCCTAGACTGCCTGAACCTCTGCTTCCTTGAAACTCCATGTCGCTGCTCCCCTTGAAACCTGTCATGTCGATCATCTACCTGTTCCGGCGCATTCCTCCTTCTTGGTCTCATAACCGTCCATTCTCCCCTATCCCCCTCGTTTAGTGGCACCCTGCTTGGATCACTATCCCCCCTAATGTATCTCACGACCGGCGATGGTGAATGCCGGCGCGGTGGCCCTCGGTGGTACCAAGGGTTCCTGCCTCTCTCTCTCTCTCACACGACCACGCTCTTTCTGCTCTCTCACGCTCATTTTTTTATTTTCTTATTATAGTTGTAGTAGATTAGTAGTAAAAGTAGATATTTAAATTTGTTGGGTGGAATTGAAAAGATAGTCGTCTGTAATTATCATGATAATATATTTGCTTTTAAGAAGGATAATTATGAAATTTTGTTGGATTTCAATTTTTATATCATAATTTATTTTGAAAGAATTTTCTTATGTATTGTTAGTAGATTAAAAAAACAAATAAAATTTTAAAATTAAGAATATTTTGAAGATTTATTAGTTTTGTATCCAAAAAATAAATATGCATGGAAATTTTTCATATCCGAGTTTCTTAATATTTGTTTTTATGTCATTTTTTTAAAAACAAATAAATTGATTTCATAGTTATCCGAGAAAATTTGTTAGAGTTGTGATGATCATCATCCGTAATTTTTTTTAACAAATTAATTAATTTCATATTTATCTGTGGAAATTTGTTACAGATGTGATAATCATTATCCATAATTAATTTGTTTTTTTAAAACACAATTAAATTAAATTTTGCAAAATGACCATTATGCACATAAAATCAAGGAGATCATGAGTTTTAAAGAGGATGATTATGAAATTTTGTTGTACTTCAACTTTTATATATTGTTAGTAGATAAATAAACTAGTTTTTTTATAATATTTTATTTTTGTTTGTACACAAAGTGACAAGTTCACACACTCAACTGCAAAATTCTAATTTGAATTAGAGTAGGCATGTTCAATTTAATAATATTGGTATTGCAAATGAGTTAGTTCTCATGGGAATTTTTTTAACTTAAAATAAATAAATTTAGTCTAATTTCAAAAAAAAAAATTACAAACACCTACCCGCCCACCCGTAGAAGACCATTTCAAAGATGAATTTCGGTGTATAAATTGACACAATTTAGATTATACAATCTGAACTAATAACATACATTTTGGATTATACGAACTATATATATCAGCACATAAATAATATTTGTGTTGCGTACTTAATGCACTTTTTTTAAATAAACATTCTGATTATTAAATTAATCTTACCAAATCAAATTAAAATGAAGGTAAAAATTATTAAGATAAATTTATCAAGTTAAATCTTAAATTTAATAATAACTACTGCATCAAATATCTGACTCATGTTTGCGAAATACTCTTAAGTCCAATATTTTTGTACATCTTAGTCAAATTCGATAAGTTTATTTATTCTCTATTATACTGCATTTAAATTTGTATTAAATGATACTAATATTTTTTTGTTGTTAATTACTTTATAATAATAATAATAATAATAATAATAATAGTTTTATGTTTAATTTTTCCGAAACCTCAAGAGATCGACGATTGAGTAATAGCAGGAGCGGTGGCGGGGAATGCGTGAGGAGGAGGAAGAGATTGGAGAGTTGATGGTGGACGATGAAGGAGAAGGACTGCTCCTTATCATGTTTTCTTCTTCTCTAAACAAAATTAACAGATCGCTGGCAGGGGCCGTTCCTTGCCATGCGCTTGGAGCTCTACGGAACCGAGCCTCCAATTTATGGGGCCTCAATTATTTATGAGGGTATGAGTGTAATTGTTGGGATGTAGGATAATATTTTCTTTTGTTATCTCTTATTACTTAAAGTTAACCCGTAAGCAATATTTTGCCCTAAATTTACCCTAATCGTTCTTATTATGTCCTTTTATTAAAAAACAAAACAAAATCATATCCAAACTAAATATCAAATTCGTTTCCTATTTTTGTGATACGTTTCCATCTAACCTAAACTAATTATCCTATTTTTATGAAAAACAAATCAAAATCCTTTCCAACCTAATTATCCCATTTTTATTGAAAACAAAACAAAATCGTTTCCAAACTAATTATCTGTAACGCCCGTATTAAAAGTGTCTAGAATACTTAATACGTTCGTTATAACTGATACTGGATACATTAATCATACAATACAGAAAACGACATAAGTCGAGATTCAGATACAGGAGTCATATATTACATTATTTAAGCATAGTCAGTCTAATGAAACGAGTACAACAAGTCTCATCACAATACATATAGCTAGAATAACATAATAAAAGCTAGACAACACAAGCATGGATCCATAAGCACGATCAGTCCAAAGCCTTCTCCTTACCCTTGCCTCGAACAACCTGTGAACCTGAACAAAGAAGGAGTGGGATGAGACATAATGCCTCAGTGAGTTCTACCTAGACCCTAAGCTATGGGTAACCGCGGGGAAAGCCTATGGTTACCCTGTGTCTACAATACAACCTGACGGTTGATTATACGTGTGTGGGCTTGTTTACCTAGACGGTTGTGCATACTAGAGTCCGTCATAGGTTCCTTCTTAACTTGTCATAAGGTCTTGACTTATATCATATGTGTCACGGCGGTCGAGGGGACCTAGAACCGCTACGCCAAGAGACGCTAAACACATCGAGGCCTAACAAAGCATATTCGTGACACAATCCTAAACCGGACGATCGGGGAAGACCTAAGGTCGTCAACGGTATAATTTCATAGCTTTCTCTATTCACATATCCTGTAGGTATCTAACAAGATATCCTAATCATACATAGTCATATCATATCATAAGCAAATCATATAAGGGTGTGACATATAATTATCTTAGTTCGTTTTACGGAGTGTATCGGGTGGAGTAACCCCGAGTACAATCCCATACATGACCGATGAGATCCTAGCTAAGGCACATCGGACTCCCTCAGTGACGTGCGGGCCCCCCTTGCGGAGCTTATCCCGCTCTCCTGGCGAGAACCTCTCGAGATCCCAACCTTGCGTGGATCGCAAGAGACACGACACCTACATCTTAGTTAATATCTTAAACAATCATGGAAGTATAAACATAATCATAGTAGGTTACTACCTAACGCGCCTTTGAGACACACCAAGATATTCTAACCCATCAGTAGACGGGGCACTAAGTATTCATACGCCAAAAATCTATCCCTACCCAGCAAGGCCGTATAACCCTCGGGAGCCATGGTTCGTCGAATTAGTGAAGGTTACTCATGCAACTTTATTAAGATTTCGCACCATAGGAGTGCATGTTATCGACTTGTTATCGAAGGTCTTTGGCACCGATATTATCAAGTGGTAAAGGTTAGTAAAAACGGTTCCGGACGGCACTCTGGGCCACGAAGAAATATTTTTAGGCATGCTGTCAAAATGCAGCACGCTTAAGCGTGCCTGTAAGCGTGCTGGTCGCTTGCCAGTACACTTAAGCGTACTCGTGAGCGTGCGGAGTTTAAGTTACGACGTTTTGCACGCTTGAGCGTGCAGTGCACGCTTAAGCGTGCATTCATCCGTCCAGAAATGCAGAAAATCGTATTTTTGGTGCCAAGGACCCAAATTCAAGTCTTTAAGGCTCATAATACACCCATGGTACCTGGAAAACAGTTCAGGAACATTGCATGGCAACAGATTACACACATTCAACAAAATCATAGAAAAAATCATGGCATTTACCCTAGGTTCATAAAGTTTCTAACTATTCAAATCTCACAAGATTCAACATATCCCAGGGATGGTTTGCTAGCTAAAGAACTCATTTGAAAGTACAGAAATGGCATGCACACACAGACACAAAAGTAGGGCTGGATCTCTCTACAAAGATGAGAAATCAAGGAGAAAGAATGAGTGTTGGTTTGCAATCTACAAGATCATCCAAAGCTTCTAACATGCAGCATCTTCATTCACACGATGGTTGGAAGGATTGATTGAGGAGGAGAGTAAGCTGAGATGAGTTTTCAAGAGAGGGAGAGGGAGAGGACAAAATCTTCCCTTGTGTTAAGAGAGAGAAAGAGCAACTAGAAATGAAAGTTTTGGGTCCAAACTCACTTAAATAACCCCTACGCGCAATTACAAACATGCCCCTCGGCCTTAAACGCGCATAAGACAAGCTAACGGATAACACATCTTGAACTAATAAGCGGGATATCACATCATCATATTTTTATTGAAAACAAAGCAAAATCGTTTCCAAACTAATTATCCTATTTTTATTGAAAACAAAGCAAAATCGTTTCCATCGTTTCCTTTCTCTTACTCTTAAACGTAATCACTCATGCTTATCAAAACAAATCGCCCTAACCGTTGCTAAACAAATAAAATTTGCTTCTTCTCTCATTTCTCCTGGATTCCCATAGCCTCCTTTCATACCTTCTTGGTTCATCTTCTCTCTCTATTATGTTACCATCGCCTCCACTTCCCGCACCGTGGTCGGAAGACCACCGTCGATGGAGGAGATCTGCAACTTTTTCTTTCTCAATTTGATATCGATTTTGATTTACGATTTAAATGACAATTCCATTGTTAGTTATACTATTCCAATTCCATTTTGATTTTGGTTGATGATTTTATTGCAGATTTCAGCTTTTGATTTGTCAGTTTTGATTCTATTCAGCTTTTGATTTAGTTTGGTTTCATTTGCAGTCATTTGCAGCTGGTGTTGGGTCATTTGCAGTTTTCTTAATAATCCCTTTGGTTTCATTTGGTCACCATTCCATTTCACTCACCATTCCAGGTTTCATTTGTAGATATATATGCTCATTAGTGATTCATTTTAAAGGTAAAGTTGTTTACTTAACCACAATTTAGCTATTTGTACGTAGGACAAATGCAATGCAATGTTTAGAAATTTTTTATTTTTATAAATTTATTCCTAATGAATATCAAGTTATTGTAGGGATGGTTTGAATATCAATTTATTGTAACGATGATGTGTGTAGTATGTAAATAACTAAATTTGATGAACAATTCAATTTAAGACAATTGTATAAAAATTTGCATGCAAGTGTATCGTTTTTCTTTTATGAGAATCTTAGTTTAGCTTTTAAATTTTTCATGATTTTTCTATGCTTTAGTAATACACATATTGCCCCTTCTTCTGTCACACAGTTTACCCATGATGTTCACCATATTCAGAACTCTATTAAAAGTGGAACAAGTGAAGGTTAAGTTGCTACCACTATTTATTTCAGCTTTTGATTTTATTCAGTGTTGCATCAGTTTGTATTATTTGAATAAGTAGTGTTCTGCTGCATTGATTTCATGTTATGTGACTTGGTTTAGTGTCCTGGTCGGTATGAATATGTTTGGACTGTTATCAGTTTTGTTTTCGGATGACATTATTCAATTTAATTTAATCACCGACAATTTAAGAAATTATTTCATTCACAAGTCTAAATCCAGCAGATAATTTTTATTCACAAGAATATGACCAATTTATTAATTTTAGAATAAATATCAACAAGTCTCTTACTACAACCAAGGCCACAAAAGCGGTCTTTAACTTCATTTTATTATTACAAAATGGTAATTGAAATAATAACTACGTTATTATATATTTTATATTGATCTCTTACTACTCTTTCATGTTCGACATCCTCTTTGAGATCCTTTTTTATTTTGATTATCAAGTGTTGTAGAAATCCTTCTTTTGTATATATAATTC
>Ga0228711_1012088_pt1 | contig 10712 bp, 2 predicted proteins | sample MedpolnodulmetaG_2_FD_177996 | JGI IMG/M metagenome (GOLD analysis project Ga0228711, IMG submission 177996) | Root nodule microbial communities from Medicago polymorpha collected in Santa Monica, California, United States - brown nodules | ecosystem: Host-associated > Plants > Roots > Nodule...
GAGAGCGAGGGAGAGAGAGAGCGAGAGAGGGAGAGAGAGGGAGGGAGGGAGGGAGAGAGAGAGAGAGGGAGAGAGAGGGAGAGTGAGAGAGGGAGAGAGAGAGAGAGATCTCATGTTTTCATGAAAGATTTTTTCATGCTAAAATTTCACTAGACAATCCCACAAAATCCATCAAAATCTGATTTATTAAACAATCCTTCCAAATTTGAATGATTTTGAATACCATTAGACTTTTTTTAAGTGATTAAGAGTCTTGATTGAATACCATAAAACTTTTTTTAAATGACAAAGAATCTTGATTGAATAACACAAGACTTTTTTAAAATTGAAAAGAGTCTTGATTGAATACCACAAGACTTTTTCATGATAAAAAAAGTCTTTTAAAATCCCTTAGAATCATGATCCAATACACCCCCCTAAGTTGAGAATGGCTTACAAAGACAGGGATCAAATTAATGGTGTACTCATAATTTTTTATGCTCAATATTTTAGCATTTTCTTTTGTATTTTTGTCAAAAGTATAAAAAATACTATATGCAAATTCGAACCACATACGTCTTGTTACAAACTTGTATTATCATTGAAGTGCTTATTAATTTGTGCTTTATAAGTACATTTTTTTTGGTTCTAAAGAGCATGGTGAAATTTACGCACACTAGATGTCAAGAAGTGATGAATTGTGGATTCGAACTCATGCTTCAATGTATCATGAGCTACCATCTTAGTTGTGGATTCGAATTCATTTTTCACTAAATCAAATTTTATAATTCGAACTATGCTTATGTATAATCAGTAATCAGAATCTCTCACATTTCAACAGTTTTGAATTTTGTTTCTAAAAACAAAACAGAAAAACAAAGTAAAAAAATGCTAAAAACCTGTTAAATAAAATCATAAAAATATAAAAATACCCCCAAAAATTCTAAAAATCAAATAAAACTAATGCAAAATTTTTTGGATTTTTCTGAAAATATGAAAAATTAAAAAAATAAATAAAAAGGAGTATAAACGATGGAATTTTGAATTTTGAAGGGTGGAGTCCCGTAAGAAGTCCCTTCTAGGGGAGTCTTGATCCATGATTTTTTTCTAATTGTCTAGGGAAATTTTGGAGCAATCCGATCAAGTAGTCCGAAAACTAGATTTTTGACTAAGAACAGCTAACAATGACCCAAAACAGAAGGATGAGAGTTAGGAAGATTAATATTATCCATAAAATGACTATCCATGTTACAAACATATTTAGAATTTGTGCTAAAACAGTTCGGATTATATAATCTGAAATGTTTTTCCCTTGAAAAAGGGTGTTTGGATTTCGAAAAAATCAATTAACGCTCCATATTTTTTGAGGTTTTCAAATTATAAAATCCGAATTGGTGAAAAACTCTTTTTTTTTTCACCCTATAACAAAGGTTAAAATATGAATTCCTCAAGGTCATTTTCGAAAAATTTATAGGGCACACTGGTAAGGCATAGGGTGGAAAAAGTAATAGTCTTGAATGTAAACCTTCGAACAAAAGTTGGACAATGAAAGTTGCGCTATGTGGCCCGTGGATGGATCACATGTGAATTAAGTTGATCAGAAGTTACGCTCTGATCCAATAAAAAGTCATCAAATAGTAACTCTTGATATGTTTTGTCCGATCAGAAGTTATGATATGATAAATTCGAGAGACTTTTAAGCAATCCACGGGTTGCATAGATCAATTTTCCATATGTAAAACCTCAATCCTAAGCCCAACTTACTTCATGAAATATAGTCCAAAACTATGGACAATTGCTCTTAGGCACCTCCAATTCGTTCTAGATTAGGCCATGACTCCTGGTCAACTAGTTTTGTGTAAAAAACATGATCGGGTTGTAACTTTCGATCGGTTATTTTTAGCAAGGTGAGCGATTTTGAGGTGCTTAAAGAGCAGTTATCAAAACTATGTTTGTAACAACAAAAACCAGCCCAATAAGCTAACCAAAGCCAGAAATGAGACCCAATGATCCTCGAATAACGACTTTTAAACGGGAAAAAATGGTAATTTCTTAGTATGATCTTTTTATGTTTTACATGACAACTAATAAAAAAGCTAATTTGCCTTTCATACCATTTATATGAGTGGGATTACATGTCAAAAACAATGGATGATCATTGAACGTAAGTGTAAAATTGGTTTACACCGAAAGTGAAAAGTGTATATCCTTTAAACTCAATTTTATTCATATATTGATTGTTATAAAAGGTACATCGGCTATTTAAGAACAAATCATCTCTGATGAAATTGGATTTAATGGAAATAACTTTTCCCAAACATAGAAGAAGAGTATATGTAGGTTTTTGTTGATAGGTTCGACATCGTTGAGAATGCATTCATTACCGGAGACCCTCAAAACTGAAGGGGTTATACCTAGACTGGTTTGAAAACCAGTGCAATTTAACTTGACATTCTTTTGAGCACAATGACATTTGTTGGAGATATATACAGTCCATTCTGGCTTATTCTCCACTACTCCTGTCTCATACTGGGTTACTGAAATATCTTTCAACGAACATTGGCTATAAACTGAGATAATCACAAAAGATTTATGAGTGTTTTGAATAATAATTTACAAATTTGTAAGTTTTAGCAATTGGAAGAAAATATTACCTTGAGAAATGAGGATAAGGAAGAAAACTATATTAAGAATTGTAATGGTTGAACTAGCCATCTTTTATTGAACAATTGATAATGCTGCTATATGAAATATGATAAAGAATTCTATGAAGCTGTGAATATTGATTTATCATCATAAGAAGTATATGGTATATATAAAGTATAAATGTGTATTTTCCCAACAACAAAAAAAAAGTATAAATGTGTATGCCATGATGCCAAGCATGGCTTCTATGTAATTACAGTAAGTAGCAAATATGCCAAGAATGAAAAAAAATGCTTAGATACATATAATTGCATATAATGGTGGAGATATTTTTAATTATCTTCTAGTGATAGGAAGTCTGTGCAATCGGGATATGCAAGCTTAGACATGGCAACGGGACTGGGCAGAGCAGGTTTAAGCATCCCCGCTCCCGTTTTCATGCATTCGCCCCGGCCCCAAACCATATTGGGGGTAAAAACTGAACACCCAACCCCGTCTTCAATGGGAACGGGTCTCTCGGCCCTGCCTCCGTCTCCACCCGTGAAAACTCTATTTTTTATAAAATATTTAAAAAATTTATATTTTTTCATTTATTTCATAACAACAAAAAACAATAATTACATTAATAATTAAAAATCTAATAAACTTTTTTCAAAAGAGCAAAATAATTATAATAAATATGTTTCTAAAGAGTAATAATATATTAAAATAGGTTGGTGTTTATGGAAATAAGATTATAAAATTTAATAAAGTAAATTTTAAAAAACGGGTACGGGGCGGGGTGAGTGCGGGGCGGGTATAAGCATCCCCCGCCCCCGCCCCCGTACTAAAAACCAAAATTTCTCCCACACCCGCACCCAGTTAAATCGTCTTTTCCCCGTTAAATTCGGGGCAGGGCTTATTGCCATGTCTATGCAAGCTGGTGTAATCAAGGATTCGCAGAATCTGTGCAATCTTTTTATGTATATTTTTTTTTTAAAGATTTATATATTTTTCTAATGCATGCAACATTGCATATATAACCTCTATTCCTTACTCTGTCAAAAAAAATAAAACCTTATTTTCCTTATTCCAATCCATACATACATATATATATATATATATATATATCCTTTTATAATGCTCTCAAAAACAACCTCTATTCCATATTCCTTTAGCCTTTGTTTGCAAGTTTGGAGGGGAAGGGAAGACTTGGGAAAAAAGGAACGAGCAAGTGGTAGAAATAGAGGAAAATAGGAGGGAGGTCTTTGGGGGTTAACTTTTCTTCGTAATACTAAACCCTGCTCATTTGGGGGAAGAATTTTGGGGGTTTTGGAGGGTTTATATGAATCCTTCAAATTTAATCTATGTTGTTATATTATTTTTAAAATTAAAAATATACTAATCATATGCATTAATTTATCATTCTCTAAAAAACTACTCTTTTAAAAAATTTGAAAGATTTCTCCATTTTCCCTCATATTTTCCACCCTTTAAAGCCTTCCTTTCCCCTCCCCTCCAAACTCACAAACAAAGCATTAAAGATACGACTATACCTTATTATAAGTTTCTTTTGCAATCTCTATTTTTATCTCTATATCTATAACTCTATAATCTCTTTAAGTGTTGCATTAAATCAAAAGTACACGTATCACTCTTACATTATCAATCTCATTAAATTAAAAATTATCATCCAATCAAAGTGGATCATGACTCATTTATTTTAAATCAACCAATCAAAAATTGGATCATGAATCTTTTTTTTTAAGGAAAATCATGAGTCATTTGTTTTTCATGAGTCAATCAAAATGGATCATGACTCGTTTGTAAATTAATATCTGGATCATGACTCATTTATTTTAAATCAACCAATGAAAAATTGGATCATGGGTCATTTGTTTTTCACAAATCAATCAAAATTAGATCATGACTCATTTGTTTTTCACGAATCAATCAAAATGGATCATGACTCATTTTCATCTTCCTTCCATAAAAAATGTATCGTGTAATTTTAATCTCATAGTGGTAGATTATGAGGTTGATTTTCTTTTTTATTTGTATGTAATTGATAATTGCTAATGTTATTTTTCCAGGGTTTCATTTGGAGAACATGTGGCTGCAATACCAAAAATAGATTCAATTTCTCTTCTTTTTTCTTTGAGGGAATTTCTCATATTCATCCATTATATATTTTATATATCCATATATGTTGTCCAAATATACAAATTCATTCTATGATACTCAAGTTCTAATGACTTATCGCGTAGATCCAATCTCGTGGCTTGAAGAATGTTATGTACCAAGAGAAAAATAAATAACTTTTATTTGATAAGTCTCTTAATGTTGGCATTTTTTTCATCAAAAGATGATTGTAATAACCGATTCTATATTCCATTTATTTTAGATTTCGCAATGTTTGTGTGTTTGATTCCCATTTGCACTCATTCTATGAAGAATTTTGTTTATTGTCTTTTTTATGTAATTATTGAAGAATGATATTCTTTTATAGATTACTTCATTGAATTGTGGGTTTTTATAGATTTTATTGTGTCGTTCATGTATTCGCTCGCTAACCTAGATCTAGATATACAATATATTTTGTTATAAAATATTTATAAAAAAAAAACAGGTTAAACACCAACATAATTTTATAATCCAAAATACATCAAGATGAAGTTCGAATTATATAATTCAAATAGAGGTATTTTTGAAAATATGGAAGACGCACGAGAACGTAAACGGGTTAAAAGATGCATTACATGTTTCTTAACGTTAAATGTGTGTAAAAATCTTCTAGTAATTCTTATTCAATGATTTGAGATAAATATTGTGGAAAACAAATTGGTACTTCAGGAGTTTTTGATGGATGAGGCAAAAAGATGGCGGAAGAAAAGTGAGGTAGGAGTATGCTTACCTGATTTTAGCAAGTTCTCAGCGTAACAGCAATTAATTACTGCTGCATAGGCACAACAAGCAACGGCAGTTAACTACTGTTGCATTGAGCGAACGGCAACTAACTATCCATGGATTGATCGAACTACAGTTAGTTGTTATTGGGGATAAAAGCGTATTTTTGAGGTCTGGGAGAGCAGCTTTTTAAATGAGAAGAGCAATTTTCATTCCAATTTGGTTTGTTTTTGGTCCATAAGGGATTATCTTTAGTTATTAAGGGATTTGAAGAGCACACTAGACCTTTCTAGAAGAGGTCCCTTTCATTAGTCTCAGGGACATTGAAAAGTATTATATATCTTCTTTTTGGCTGTTGGAATCTTCCATTGATAATTTGGAACATTGAAAAAATAAATAACAAAATTAAGATATATACTTTTATGCTACAGTTAATTGCATTTTTAAGTTCATTTTCAATGTGAAGCTTATATACTTAATTACTTATTACCATTATCCCTCAATTTATTATTGAATAATAACAAAAATGCAATACTTAAAAAGCTCCTAAAGACCTAAGGTGGGGGAGGTGGGACTAAGTCTTCTAGGAGATCAACTAAACTTTAAACATTATTTGAAGATACAAGTTTAGAGTATAGTACTTGAAGATGTAGTCTAGTTATATATGGGTTGGGACACTATATCTATCAAATTTTCTTTATCTTCCAACAAATTAACCACTAAAAATTTTCTATAATCGGTAGTAAAGATCTCGTGCAAGATTGCATCAATGTTGAGGGAAAATGGCAAGAAAATGACATGAAAAAAGATGTGTACTATGTGTCATTGGTAGAAGACTATAGATTAATATCAATCTTATAGATTAATATTAATCATGCTTGCTTTCATTCTATTCTTTAGATGACCCAAGAAGATCTTCCAACACCTTATTATCCAAATACTCAAACTCAATAACTTCATTGTGTTGTGCAGAAGAAGAGCATGCATTGGCATTGGCATTGGCATTGGCATTAGAACTAGTAGATGATGATGACGACGACGACGATATAGAAGAAAGATGAAAAAAGTATTCATCGGGAAAATTAAGAATGGCAAGAGCACCCCTCAAACGAATGGCTGCACAATCATAAGCTCTAGCTGCTTCTTCAGCTGTGTCAAATGTACCTAACCATTGTCTTCCAGTTGGTTTTGTCGGGTCTCGGATCTCTGCCCCGTATTTTCCCCATGGCCTTCTCCTTACACCACGGTACCTCACTTCTTCTTCTCCCTTCTTATTTGCCTCTTCCATGACAAAAAAAAATTGTTACAATTTTGGGTTTCTTAATTTGCACGTTATTTGGTAAAATTTTCAGTTATGATCATAAGTTACATGTATTTATATATAGGTACTTAGTCCTTGTCTTGAAATTAGGTCTCATGTTTTTTAGTTTTCAACCGATGGATGCATGAATTGACTTGATTCATGGAGGTGTATAAATTTGATTCTTCGATTGAGTATAGGTTTATATGATTTTGAATGAACTAGAATGAAAATATGTGGACAGGATTGTCGTATGAATGAAAAATATGCCATTTGAAACTTTGAACATTTAGTGCTTTTCTAGTCTTGTTACGTTTAGGTGCATATGAGGTTATGAGGTGAGCAAACTTTAATGCGCGTATCAATTATTACATTGATAATATTATAATATTATTTTACTCAAAAATAATATTATATTATTATTATTGTTAAAGTTGGGATCCCGCAGCCAAATTCAAATTTGATGCAGATAATTGATATGATTTAATTCAAATCAGTCTCATGTAGGCCAGCGTTATTTTACTTTATTTTTATCTGATATCATATTCATATGCACGCAATTGCTGACATTAAACTCTCGAGTTGAGTAAGACTCTAATGGTAAAACTTTTTTTGGTGTTGGCCAAAAAGATACATGTAAAGGAAAGATGAAGTATATATGGGTTGTAATTCTATGTTACAAGATGCATAAGTTGAAAATACTTTTAAGTTTGTATTTGACTTTTTCTTTTAGGGTCATGACAACTTGTTTTTTAAGGGTACATGTTAAGGTTTCTATAAAGAATAAGTATTTATTGAGAAATATTAAATTTCAATCTTGTAAAAAATAAATTGGCACAATTTACGATTCATAATTTTTATCTTTGAAATTTTAACTTGTGCTCTAAGACCACAATTTAGTATTTCCCTTTTCTTTTATACTCTTATTTTAAAGTCTTTTGAGATTTCGTTATTTATTTTGGTGGGTGTGGGTAATGGGTTGTGGATGGTTGATAGTAGTCTATGTATGGTAAAAATTTGTAAATAATGTTATATTTGATCGTAGTTTTTCAATAAAAAAATAATTGTAGGGTAATAAAAAAATAAAAAAATTTAGTACTGATATTTGTACGACTATTTTGTAACAATTTTTTAGGTAATTTTTTATCATATATTTTTTGTGTTTTTACTCTCTTTGCATCTCTCTATTGTTTTTATCCCAAATAAAGATGAAAAAAGACGTTGTTTCAAAAATTCTCGTTAAATAGTTTTATAAATCCAAAATTTAGAAGAAGGGCCAAACTGAATTCAATAGTCTAGCATTCTGGTCGAACTCATAACCGGTCTAAATTTAAATAACACTGGCCAAGTCATTTTAAAAATTAATGCAAAGGATGAATTTGGCTGCTATGCTTGATTTGATTCGCAAATTAAAGGACAAAATAATAGAGTTTAATTCACTTGGACCAAACCATCAAACCATACAAGCATGAATCAAAATACGATAAATTTTTAGTCCAGGTTGGTTTGAAATCTAATATGACTTCTAGAATTTTCAATTGCGGCGTCTGTTCAGTAAATTGGTACAAGGAAGATTACAATAACATTTTCTTTAGATTTTATTAATAATACACATGCAATTATTTGCATACACGTACTTGTATACAACATTTTATTGTCATCTTGTTGTTGAATTGTCATCTCACACTGTACCACATTTAAAACATGTTCTTACAAGGGAAAAAAACATCTAAAGATGTTGTGATTAAAGTTCGAACTTTATTATATGTGTGAGTTTTAAATCATTTTTATCATTTCGTATATTTAAAAAATGGTAATATTTAAAATATAAAATATAGAAAAAAGTTATTGCAGGGTCTCTTGCCATAAGTTTTGAGTTTTCATTCTAAATGTGCTTAAAAGTTCGTTACTTATGTTATGCTAAATGTGCTTAAAAGTTCGTTACTTATGTTTATGCTTATGTTTTGAGTTTTCAGTCACTACACTTGTTGAATTTTATTTTTTCAGATAAAATAAAATATTTAAATAATGCGGATTCTTTTCTTTAGCATAATTTAGGGTTCTCCAAAAATTTGGTCTACATTGGATCAAGGCCCATTGAATTAAAGCAACATGCCATTTCTATTAATATTACACATCCTCTCAAAAAAAATTAATATTACATATGCACTATAAAATAATAAGTTTGATGTAAAATATTAACATAAAGTATATTAAAAAATTACCATTATATAATGAAAATAGTCTATTTTGAAAACACTTAACCAAAAACTAATAATGCAATATATAAGATTAAAAATCAATAAACAATATATTTATGCAATATATAATACTAATAAAAGAATAAAAAAGTATTAAAATATACTTTTGCAGTTTGGTTTGGTTTAGTTTGGTTTTCAAATGTGATATGAAATTTGATCCGATCCGAGCGGTTTTTACAAAACAACATCCAAACACATCTAAAAATATTTAATTTTTTGCAGTTTTCGATTATTTTGGATCGGTTTGCAGTTTTATTTTGAATCAGTTTGGATTTGAACAGCCATACCTCTCACTCCAACTCACTCATACACTAACTTGAACTTTGCAATGTTGACAATTACACCACCCTAGATAGAGGGTTCGCACAATCGTCTTCAATTGTATTTCACACGTTCCATGTATCTCTCGAGGTCCACCTTGGATCAAACCCTAAATAATTTTATTTTACATACGGTTTGGATCATTCTAGTCTCATTCACTTTAATTGGTGTTTCATCCATGCAATGATTAGTTGCATCTTGGCGGGAGAAACCATTTTGACATTTTCAAAGAAAATTTCAAGATTTCGTAGATCGGCAACTTCTTGTTTTGTGTTAAACAATGTGTTAGAACCACTGTGATAGAACACGTAGGTTCAGAGAACAATATATCTAATATGTTTTGATGATAAAAGACAAATTATTGAAGGAACAATTTGTCTACTAACTTTGTCTATGAGAATGCAAGTTAGTATAAGACAAATAAAAGGATAAAGTCAATCATCTAATTTTATGCAATGGTTGAATGTCCAAACAAAGAAGATGTACAACTATCCTTGAGGAGACAAATGATCATCAAGCACAAGACTAGTTGATCAAACTTTTATCAGATACGGAAGTATCCTTCCATGTGAAGACCACCAACTAGTGATAGTATTCAAAACAACGCAGTTAAAAGGAAAAAGTCATATGACATTATTTGAAAATGAAATCAAATAAAAACCAAGAACATGATTGAAAAACTTAGTGAAATATCCTCTCAAGCGATAATTGTCTTGATCATTTGAAAATGAATCAAGAAGTCATGAGTACTCTTGAATTCAGATATGATTCTTATGTAATATTTAATATCCTCTCCTGGAGAGTTATCATCCTACAAGACTTTGTGTCAATCAGATATAAACTAAGATCCCATATTGTACCCTGCCCAGTAATGGCAAATTGCAAAAAGTTAAGAGTGACTATAAACACACTGAATAGTCTGCTGAGACTTTAAACACTAGACCTCAAATGTTGTGAGATGAAGGAGTGGACTTAGAAGTCGGGATCATTCTCGGCAACTCGTCAGGGTTACGCAATTGGGTAAGTGATAGGATTATCCTGGATGTGAAACTGGATAAGTGATGAGGTCATCATGGTTGTGTTGTCAGGTAAGTGACTTGAGTATCATGGTTGGTAATCGGGTCGTGATGGGGGTAATGGACTTACTAAGATTAATGTCTTATGAAATTTTGAGGTGGATACCTTGAGTACTGTAATCATAAATTATAGTGAAATAAGTCTCTCTTAGTTGAGATAGCAAAATCACTCTTAATATGGTGGACTGGACTTATCATGTTGATAATGAACTAGGATAAGTTTGCTCTCTCTCTCTCTCTCTC
>Ga0228711_1012090_pt1 | contig 10711 bp, 2 predicted proteins | sample MedpolnodulmetaG_2_FD_177996 | JGI IMG/M metagenome (GOLD analysis project Ga0228711, IMG submission 177996) | Root nodule microbial communities from Medicago polymorpha collected in Santa Monica, California, United States - brown nodules | ecosystem: Host-associated > Plants > Roots > Nodule...
TGAGAGGATGATGATGATGCCGAAATTGTTGTTGTTTGATGTTGTTGCTACTATTTGATTTTGTTGTTGTTGTATGAGAGGATTTATGGGTTACTTCATGATGATGATGATGCCAAAATTGTTGTTGTTGCTGCTTAATTTAGTTGATGTTATTGTTGTTGTTCTTCCTATTTTTTCAGAAATAGTTGAAGGAGATGAAGGATTGAGATGGAGAAGATGAAGAAAATAAACCCTAACGTTTTTTTGAATAAAATTAACGGAAAAGACTAAAACATGTAATGGAGCAAAAGTTAAAATACCAAAATTGACCTTTTTTTAGTTATGGGACCAAACCGATACCAAAAAATTAGTTAAGGGACTAAAATAGCAATTAAACCACGAAAAATATAGTCTTATTTTTCTAAAAGAAATGAATAGACGTAATGATTTGGATCAAAATCTGAGACGTTACACTTACCTTATGAGTGTGAGTCAGTTTTTTAATTTTCATATTAACCAAAAAAGTGTTGTTTTTTTATAAAAGAAAATAAAGAACCTGACATCTTAAAAATGTATTAAAATGTGACGTTTAAATTGTATTTATTATTTTTTTTAAAAATTGACAGAAGTTGTATTTATTTTAAATTAAACAAACAAAGATAAAAACTAAATAGTGTATGGGTTCACTTTAGTTTAAAAATTAACTAAATTTAATCAAAGGTATACCCTTTTCTCTTCCCTGTTTCTTTTCTCTTTTTCTTATACCAAAATACCTCTCAAATCTACTTTATTTCTCACATATTTCTCTATTTTCAAACCCTCTCTTACATATTTCTCTCTTTACAACTTCTCTTCCAATTCAAACACACCAAACATTCCAAACAATTTGACAAATACTTTTCATGTTCTGATGAATCCCAAAATATTATCCGTTTTGAAACATCTTTTCAAAACCACTCAAAAAAATAAGATAAAATGAATCTGACAAATTTTCAACAGAGTCTCCTTTGTGTTTACATCGTATACCAGAGCCTTTGGCTTAGTCAACCTAACACAAATTCACAGACAAAAATATTTTCACAACTCAACAGTTCAATCATTTAAAATTTCAATTCTGAAAGTGTCAGCTGTCACTTTCCAGCGCTAGCTCAAACACAAACTATTTTCAGAAAATCACAATAAATTCATCCGTCGTCAGAATGTCGCGAACCATAGGTCCATTTCGACCGTCTCAACAACGCGAATCCATTGGTCAACTCATTTTCACATTTCAAAAGTTTAAAAATGACGAAAATGCTCCTATACGGTTCAGCCCTTTCGTCGGGACAACATTTTTTTAAAACCAATCATATTATTGTGTCCTTACTTGACATGATATGTTCCGCAGGATCATATTATTGTATCCTTGATTTCTAAGGAGGTGAGAACGTAAATTTGGATGAGGATTTGTGACTGTGTGATCAGAGTGTGATTAACGGTTCTATACTGAGACCTATGGGAATCATCATAAGTGATTGTAGAGGATCGTTCTCAATCAGCGTCACACGGTTGTCTTAACAGATTTCCAATCTTTTTTTTATTTTTTCCTTCCAAAAATAACTAAAATTTTGCTAACATGAAGAAATTATTTCATATGGATTTTATTTATGGTTGATTTCCAATCTATTTTTATATTATTTCATATGGATTTTATTTAATGTTGATTTCCAATTTTTTTTTCCTTCCAAAAATAACTAAAATTTTGTTAACATTAAGAAATTATTTCATATGGATTTTTTGTATGGTTGAAGAGAACATAAGTACCTGAACTTGACTGATCCATATGAGAGTTTATCTGATTGCACTATTTATTTTTCCATGCCAAACTTTTCCTATAAATGAATAATAGTTTTTAATGGATCGGAAGAAAAAAATTAAAGCAAAGGATAAAACAACAGTGAAATTTTGATTTAGGGAAAAGAAGTCTAATACGTTACCTTCATTGTCTTCAACTATACAAAACGCTTGGAGGTGAAAATCAAGGATAATTCAAGCACCCTATTTTCAAAATTCTGAAATATGACACTAGTGATAAGGCCAAGCTGATATCGTTCGAACCCTGAAAATAGAGTTGTATGCCCATTTTTGGTGCATAGAAAGTAGTTGTCAGTTGTTTAGAAAGCAAAGAAAGTAAATATAAGATTGGTTCAACCGACTCACATGAAAAAATTTCTGAAGTAACTAAATACACGAGCAGTCTTCGTTATTATGATTACAACTTTCAGAAGGCTATGAGGTTTTATTTACGCCAGATTTGTTGAGAATTTTTAAGCCTCAACCTCCTATTTTTTCTGGTTTATTACAAGGAAAGTGGTCTTTAACAAAAATGGCAGCCATCTCAAAATTTGAAGGATCATTTGTGCCTAATAAAGCACATAATCCAACAGACAACTCTCCACCATAGCACTTGATCCACCAAGCTTTGAAAGTGTGTTTTGATGATGGATTAGTTCTAAAAGATTTTGACAGAAGAGTTCCGATGTGAAAATACTCTTACGTGTTGTCACAAACGTCAATGTTATGGAATAATGTGAACTCTGTCTCCGTTACTCTACATAGCTAGCTACTTGAGCTTGAGGTAGAAAAGATGCCACGTTTAGAGGATAAAGTGTTTTTACCATTACCTTAAAAATAAAATTTGTTCGATAATCTAGGGGCATGGGCATTTTAATGTAATATATTAATAGGGTTAATAGTGTTTTACCCCCTTATAATATAGGTTATTTTCGGGTTTGCCCCCTGTAAAAAATTTGTTTTGGTTTTCGTCTTTGTAAAATTATTTTTTTCCAGAATACCCCCCTAATAGGCCATTCAAAAACCAAAATTTCTGGAGAAAAAAAAAATTTTGGGAAAAAATAATTCTACAAGGACGAAAACAAAAACAAAAATTTTAGAGGGGGTAAAATCGGAAATAACCTATATTACAGGGGGTAAAACACTATTAACCCTATATTAATATTATCATCACTATTCAATGGGCTTCTTTTCTACCAAACGATTTTGTGTGTGTGTTTTTTTAAGGAGATTTTGTGTGGGTTTAATCTAAGCAATTTAATCATATGATCAAGTTATTATATGAAATTAGAACGCACTTATTTGAAAACCTTGATTACCGGATTCGTCGAGATTTGAGACAAGAGTCTTCCTTTGCCTATCACATGCTCTGGACTTAGGGTTGTCGATGGGGCAAACCACTAATGAGCATAATCGTCAGAGTGATGTCAAAGGGGACCTAGCATCTCTATTTATAACTGTGCAACCCTAGGTACCACTCATCATGGACCTAGTGTTTGAGCCTACACTATGTTTCTACACAAATCAGATTAAGTGCCCAAAAGCTCATTATCTATTGATCACTTTTATTAGGGCCTAAGCATCATCAAATGGATTTTATTAAAACCAAAACCAACAATTGATTGCAGCCCACAAAATATTAGAAGAAATTCTAACATTCTCCCACTTGGGCAAAATCAATAGTGTATTTTTTTAAAAATAAAAACTAAAATATTTTTGAAAACGACTCTCGAACTGATAACAAACTTCCTAACGTGGCCACTACATGATCCCATGATGCAACACTTAATTAAGACTCCATCCAACTAAGAACTGAATGATATCGAATCATGGCGGTAGTTATATCCTTAATTAATACAACACCTTCCATGGTTACAAATATCATCAATTCCGTCGACTAGTCATTTGTGTAGAGTGTAGAAAGAAATGATATGTCAACGTGATCATCGACCATACTATCATTTTCATTGTCGGTCCTCAATTTCTCTCAATGCCTTAAAGACAGAGAAATTATGTGATTTCTCTCAAATGCTTTAAAGCCAAAGAAATTATGTGATTTCTCTCAAATGCCTTAAAGCCAGAGAAATTATGTGGTCCACGGAAAACCACATTGTCTCAGCTCCAAAATAGTATTGATCACCGACATAGTGATCCCATTAACACTGAGCTCTAAATTTTATGTGTATATAATGTCTCAACTCCAAAATAGTGTTGATCACCGACATAGTTATACTATGAACATTAAGCTCTAATTTTCATACATAATACTTCAGCTCCAGAATAATGTTGACAGCCGGCATAGAGATCATGTCAGCATTGAGCTCAAAGTTTTCACATGTAATGCCCCAGCTCCAAAATAGTGTCGATCACCGGCATAGTGATCCCTTCAACACTGAGCTTTAATTTTTCACATTTGATATTTGATATATACAAGAATTCATCTCATCATCAATAATTAAATTGAATGAAAATTCACATCAATATGTCAAAGAAAATAAGTGAAAGAAAAATCCAAATGAATTGAATTGAAATTCACATCAACTGATAATATAAAATTCAAACTCCCACTAACGAAATGCATCAAATGAATTCACAATATTCATGTTATTCAAAGTGACTCTTGAAAACAATAAATCTAAGTCATTTGGTTAAAAGAACAATTAACGTCAAAGTTAGGGAGCTAATGAATGTAATAAATAAATTATTACCATAAATTATAGGAGTTGGGAGCCACTAATTTCAATTTCGACAATTTTTAAGGGTTCAGAAATGCTAGTTGTAACTTTTGGTTTTAGTAAATTTGCTTCTAATGCAATCCAAACAAGTACCTGAATCATCAAACTTTAAGAAAGGCAGAATATTTACTTTGATTAATTTCTCAACCATTTCCCCAATAAATATGATCCAAGTGCTTATGCCATAAAGTAAAGGATGCCTTTCTCGACATTAGACCTTATAACAACAAAAGGTTTGACAACGAAAGTCGAAACAAGTTTATGTGAAGTCAAAGACCACTTATATAAACCATCAACAAAAGATCCAGGGAGTCATGAACGATCTACTAGAGACAATTTATATAGATGAACAAAGAATGAAGCAAGGTTATGTGAGTTCAATCTCAAACTTAGTTTTCTACCTCCAAGAGTAAAACTAAAAAAAAAAATTCTCCAACAAAGAAACACAAACAAGATTCATCATAAATGAAGGTACGTGAAAAATACATTTCAAAACAAGTTCAAACTAGAATGTTAAATTATAATGACATCTCCCACTGACTTCAGAGTTACTCCTATATCATATTAATCTAAATTTAAGTTGACATCTCCCACTAACTCCACAATTATCTTAGATTACAACATTGTCATATTTTCATGTCCAATAACTTTTCATTAGACACATGGAGACCAATATCGTCAGGTATTTTATCTTGTGAGTCATCTCCCACTTACCAAAAGGTTATTACAGTTCATGCATGTTCTCCTAGAGGCAACTCCAAATCTTACTTCCATTACTTACAATTTGACTTGTTTAACATCTCGATGGAAGTAGAACAATTATTCACAGAAAAACTCATTGTTTATACAAAACATGAATTCATTAAAATATGTCATAAGACAAGATTTAGCTTAAAATAAACAAGCTATTATAACGAGACCAGTATAATTGTACGACCACCTTTGGGCAGAATGCACAAGCTAAGGTTAAAACCCAAACCAAAACCTCAAATGAGTTATTCAATGAGGATACATTGAATTTGAGAAATTGTCACCTTTAGGCAGACAAATTCTTTTGTTCAACATATTTTCCAATAACTCCATCTCATGTAAGTTAGTTAATGAGCACGAATAATCAAAACATAACAAAACAATTATTCATGGAGAAATTCACTTTGTGAGACAAAACATGAATGCATTAAAATATATCATTAGACAAGATATAGCTCAAAATAAACAAGCTATCACAATGAGGCCAATACAATAGTATAATCACCTTTGGGAAGAATGTACAAACTAAGGTTAAAACCCAGTCAAAACCTCAAATAAGTTAATCAATGACCATGTATTGAATTCAGAAATTTGTCACCTTTGGGCAGGCAAATTCCTTAGTTCAAAACATTCTCCAATAACTTTATCCCAAATAAATTTTTAATTGTAAAATGCAATAACCATCTTTGGGCAGGAAACTACACCTTACTATTAAAAACATTCCTCAAGCAACAAAAAGAAACTTAATCAATCAATCAATATAGGCGGTCCCACTTTGATGGTAACGGCCTATACCAACGCATGAAATTCTTTTGCATAGGAATCAATAACTCTTGTCAAAATATGAAACAGAAAAAATATGCGTCATTTAAATAGATCTAACCTGGTCAATATCGTTTTAATTTGCATTCATCATACACTTTATTTCATACAATGCGGTAAAATTGTACATTAAAAACACATAAAAGAAATAGGGTTAATAGTGCTTTACCCCCCTGTAATATAGGCCATTTCCGAGGTTACCCCCTGTAAAATATATTTTTTGATTTACCCCCTTGTAAAATAATTTTTGTTTAGAATATCCCCCTAATAGGCCATACAAAAACGAATTTTTATTTTTTTTTCTTCAGAAATTTTGGTTTTTGTATGGCCTATTAGGGGGTTTTCTGAAGAAAAAAATATTTTACAGGGGGTAAACCTGAAAATGGCCTATTTTACAGGGGGGTAAAGCACCATTAACCCAAAGAAATATTAACATGTAATTACGTGCTATATTTTGGAAAAGTAAATATTACCGCTAAACTCATAATCTCATTAACAAGTAATAATTTAAATCAATTACCAACGCAGCAGAAATATATGAGACCTGAATTTCACCACAATTGAGGATAAAAGACAAAAGAGTCACAAAAAATATGTAATAAAAAACTACAATATCCTCAATGTAAGTCTCCATAATAAATAAAGGAGTATTCATAAACAAAGGATATTTGTTTCTCATTTATAGATAATTGACATGTAAGATTCTCCCACTTGATAGAGAATGATGGTTGGATTATCAATCCAAGATTTTTAAAATATTTAAACAAATATTCAACTATATTCTCTATCACACAATGGTCATGTCAATTAATATTACACCAATAGGATATGCCCATCCACACGTGTAATCAAATTCAATAAAAGAATTTAAATTAATTAAATCATGGCTAACCTTGAAAAGTGTAATCAATTCTCCTTGTATGTAGAGTCATTAAGCTTCGACGACTTAAAGAAAGTTCCGCATAATTTGGCATATTGTCATCTCAATTGGTTCATAATTCAACAACCACCAATAAAGCAAAAGAAAGACTCTAATAGTAAATCAATAAAATACAAGGATAATAGTTTTCGATTGCCTTCAGAATTGCTCAAAAATTATCTTTTATAACATTCCACAATTGAGGATAAATATAACAAGGCAACACATTCCTTAAAAAAAAAAAAACAACACAACACATAATTTATACAATAATTATAAATTCAAATACTTAATATTTGGTGATACGATCAACAAAATTGAGTTTAAAGTAATTTCACAATTACAACACTTTAATAGAATAATTCACTTCTATAAAAGAGATTTTCACAAATAATATTTTAGACCCACATCCTTGGGAATATATGTCTCATATATAAAAAAAGAGATTTTACATATTTCACAAAATAAAATTTATTGTCATAAATATAAATAAAAATATGAAATCATTATTTGGAAATTATTCCCAATCAAATTACTTAATTTTCAAAGCAAATCAATCCTCCAAAATTAAATCAAATCCTTTTGAATACGCAAAGTTTGATCCATAAAATATTAATCATGACGTTTCCTTCCGGATTTGAGATAAAATTAAATTAAGCTTGATGTGAAATTTGTTTCAAAAACCGCAAACCATATGGCAACAGAAATAGAAATAAAATCAATTTGCAGTGAAAACTACAAAATCAAAAGGAGTAGCACAAAAGATACATAATGTTAATTTGAAACTACTCAAAATTGTCTCAAGATCCACAGATGCAACTATAATTCAATCATGATGAACATATTCTTAAAGCAAATTCAATCTATGAATAAACCAAATCTCAAATCTACTCAAATAATATAGTGGAAAAGATAGTCATATAAAAAAGAAACTAAACTTGACATAAGAGTCACACAAAATTGGATCAATTAGCCAGTATTAATACATGTATGACACATAAAAAAAAAAAAAGAAATCATAATTGAACAAACAATTATTAGACTCAAACCATCTTTCATATAGATTGAGGAAATTTAACAAAAATTCAACGAAGAAAACAATCAAAATTCTTGTTCAAGTAACTTTATTTTGATTGAAATTTGTTTGCCAGATAATCAAAGATCAAACTCATACAACAATAGGAAATATTTAATTTCCTCATCAGCCATATAATTTTGAAAATTGAAATAATTTCAATGATTCAAATTGAATATTAACAAACAAATCTTTTAATTCAAATTTTCAAAATATATGCTCAAAATAAGAACAAATCTTGGAAACAAAATTGAACATTTTAAACAAAAATGGACATTCACCACGAGGTGCAAACCAAGTATATAAATATATCAGCCCAAATAATACCAAGGTGAAAAGAGTATCAAATTCCAAGATATGGCAACGATATTAAACGAAAAATGAGCCAAAGTAAAAAGATTTAATTCTAAATCTTTAGAAACAAATCAATAAAAAATTAATCGATATCCTCTTTTGTGAGCCGTCGGCTGAAACCCTAATTTCTTCTCCTTCATCCATCAAAGAGGGGTGGTTTAGGGTCAATTTTTTTACCCCAAATCACCCCTCTAAATCGTTTTTCTCCTTCCCTTCTATTTAAATAAGTGATTTTCACATCGAATTAGGTTTTCCTTTTGTGATTTCGCCGTCTTAGTGCGACGCTGTTTTGCTTGTTGCTTGTCGTCTTTGTGCGACGTTGTTTGTCTTTTCCCTTGTTTAGGTGTTTGTTCAATTCAGATCGTGAGATCAGCTTCGATCCAGTGCAGATCCAACCAATGACCTTGCCGTCATCAACGTTGCAGATCCGAAGGAATGACTATTCCAGAGATTTTAATATAGTCATATTTGTAGGCTTATGTACTTTGTCGTTTTATGCTATTAACATGGATGTCGTGAGTTTGTTCACAGATTCATCATTTTTGTTTTTAGTGAATTTGTATTGCATCGATGTACTCTATCAATTTGAATGAATGTTGTTTGTTTTGTGTCAAAAAAAAAAATTAATCGATATTCATATCCACTTTAAAAACTTGAATTCAAATATATGATGAGAAACTTTTTTTTTCAGTCCATATTTATATAAAATAAATTAATATCCACAAAAAAAATCACTTTGATAATATGTTGATTCAATAAACTCATGCCAAAATATAAACATATATTCTGTCCAAATTAAACTACAAAAAAAAAAATCAATCAAGGCATGAAAGATGCATCAAAGTTGCCCAAAATTTAAAGAAAATAATAAGCCCTCTTATGGGTTTGATTCTGCAAAACCTGAATTTTAGATGACGGCAGCGCAACACACATATTATTTATATTTAATCACACCGTCAGAAAAAAAATCACTTGGATTTAGTTTGCAAACTTATATTAAATCATGATTCTCACCTTTTATACGTCCAAATCATTGGTCTACAGCTACATCTCAATTTCACAAAGGTTTTTATGATGCACAAAACCATTAAAAGAACAATTCATACCGAATTGAGTGCATATATTTTTATTTTTATTTTGGTTACATGAGTGCATATAATATGTGGTGCAACAAATCACATCATAAAATATTTAAACCCCGAAAAATAATACAGCTTAAATTAAAACTCAACAAAATGAATTAGTACTGCTGTAAAGGAGCATACACAAATAAAACAAACAATCAAATTTAACACAGGTTAAACTAAATCTGAAACCGTCCCCATAGCTTAGCTCATTTGGTAAGGGATAATGCACAATATGTGTAGGGGCTGGGGTTCGAACCCCGGAAACCCTACTTATGTTGAAACAAAATACGTTTAACAAACATTACCCTTAGAGTGGGGGAAATTGTTAGAACAAAGAATGTTTAACATATGTCACACTTAAGGTTTTGATGATAACAAGGTATTAAAAATTGTCAATTGGATATGCTAATATTTGTTCAAGTGTACAGGACCATAGACAAAGTTTTATATCTTTAAAAGGCTCTGAAAGAACAAAAGAGAGCAAAAGAATCAACCAAAAAAAGGAAGGTTGAAGCGTCTGAAGAATAGTGCTCCTGAAGTTCAAAGTGCTCCTGAAGTGATGATGTCATCAGAAGCAAGTTCATCAGAAGCGCCTCATAAGAAGCAAGATCGCCAGAAGTTGAAGTTCATCAGGAGCTGAAGAACTTAAAGCTTTAAAAGCTAGAATATCTTTTTATCTTGTCTAAGAGTTGCTAAAGACATAAAGAAGTGTAACAACGACCTTGGAATGACTTTTGAAAGCCTTGGATGCTTACTCATTCAAGAGCGTTGAAAAAGGACAGTTGTACGAACTGTACAACCACCTTCTCCACTACTTTGGTCGTGCTTTGCAAATGGACAAGGATAACAGCTCTGCCTGCAGAAATGTTCCCTCATACAAGGAATTGATTTGAAATTGATCCTTCATAGGACAATAACCATATCAGGCAAAAGATCATTGGTGATCAACAAGCTTCAAACTGTTGGAACAAGGGTGTTTCACAAGTCACATATTGAGTTTTGACAATAACAAGGTATTAAAAATAATCAATTGGATATGCTAAACAATTTGTTCAAGTGTGCAGGATCCATAATCAAAGTACTATTCTTAGAGATTCTGATTGAACAAGTTCAAGAG
>Ga0228711_1012095_pt1 | contig 10705 bp, 4 predicted proteins | sample MedpolnodulmetaG_2_FD_177996 | JGI IMG/M metagenome (GOLD analysis project Ga0228711, IMG submission 177996) | Root nodule microbial communities from Medicago polymorpha collected in Santa Monica, California, United States - brown nodules | ecosystem: Host-associated > Plants > Roots > Nodule...
AATTACTATAGTTTTGAAGTAAATATGTGATATAAATGCACATATTTCAAGAATTGAAAACATTAATATCACATATTTACTTCCAAACTATAGTAATTGACAATCTCCATTTATTTAGGAAATGGAGAGGATCTTCACCCGGTATTTTTGGAACGAAAAGTCCAACCCAAAAGTGCTGAAAGGGGTAGTTTTCTTTATATATAGTATAAATTTTAGAAAAATACAAATATTTTAGAAAAAGATTTGTTCACACAATTAATATGATCAATTTGGGATTGCAAACGAATATCCATAATTACTATGATGAATTTTGAATATCCATAAAGAATGCAAATATAGTTTTTAAACTTTTTTGTGAGTTTGATCTGTGGTTAACAATGGTAAAAGAGGGTTAACGGGGACGATTAATGACATGAATTATTAATCCACGTGTTATTTTATAATTGACTATTTGTATTTAAAATCAAGGGTATTTTTGGAAAGAAAAGTCCAATCCAAAAGTGCGTTGAAAGGGGTAGTTTTCTTTATATATAGTATACATTAAACTAAGTTTAGGAACACATTGCTTTATTTGATGTATAATAGTTTATTTGATATGTTTATATTTAAAAAAAAAATGTGATATGTAGTTCTATTGTTCATTGCACCTTTTTTTTATAAAATAAAATAAAATAATATATTTTAAAATACGGGCTGAGTTGGCCCATTGGACTATGTATCAAGTGGGCCAACCTTCTCTAACCGATTTATATGAGCTGGTCCACTGAATTAAAGTGGTTGGGTCAGGCCGGCCCAGTTGACGGCTCTAAACACACGCATTACTTCTTTTTCTTTTCTTAATTTTTTAATGTAGTTTACATTTGTTACTTATAAGTATTTCAACAATATTCCTTCAAAAAAAGCAATATTACTAAAAAAGGAAAGTATTTCACTACTATCTTTCAAACAAAAAAAAAGTATTTTACCAATTTGTTCTTGTTTTGAACCCTTTTTGTCATGTTTGGCAGCTTGTTCGAAATTGGTTGGGTGTTCGTTCAGTAGACCTCCCAACCATTGCGGAACATTTTCTCCAGTTTGGTACCTCTTCCGATCTTGCAAAATCTCGGTGTTCTTTCATTTATTTAATATGTTTGCAAGTTTTTAGATGATTTGAAAAGAAAGAAATGATAGACTTTTCTGAGGCAAATAAAACACATCATATCAGCTTTTAGAGAGCATTAAATTTCTTTCTTTTTGGTGGTATAAATCTCATCTTAGTTTGTTGTTTTTAATTATAATTTTTATGATTGGTGCCATAACCCTTTCTCTTGTTAGAGTGTCGGCTAATCATTGGTATTATTGTTGTTCTTTTTGGCTTTCTCCTATGACACATCTTGTGCTGGAGGGATAGTCTGTTGGTATTAATATATTCCGTTTTGATTTCTTCAAAAAAAAGAAAAAGTATTTCGCCACAAATCCATTCTTTACAAATTCGGTAATAGTATTTTTTTAGTAGCGGGGCGGAAATTGGTAATATTCTTTTTTAGCAATCTAGTAATAGTATGAATTTATTGTAAAAAAAAAGTAATAATATGAATCTATTTATGTAGGTTGCGACTCTTAAATTTATTTTACCAAAAATATAATAAATATAATTAAAAAATTTATCTTTTTTATTAACACCAACTATATAATATTTTTAAAGATAAATTTATGTAAGGATATGTCTAGAATAATGAAAAATTCTGCTAAAAAAATTCTTGTATTTCTTTATATATTGTTAACCTAATATATGGGGCTGGGTGGAAAAATATCCCCGTCTTCGACTTGATAAATACTCAATTTTCATACTTGACGAGCTTCAAAGACCAATGTGAATAATTTACAATGAGTTGAGGACAAAAGTAGGGAAGACGAAAACCACCTCCAATTCATCCTACGGCCATGCCCACAATGTTGAGCTTCAGGACTTTTCTAACTCAGACTAAGAATAAAGGGACAATAGTCATTTTGTTCCCTAAATGTGTAACAAGCCGCCACAATAGTCCCTAAATATATTGAAATATCAAAATAGTCTTTGTGTACTTTGTTAGTCAATATAATCTCTGACGTTAAAATACTTTGTTAGTATTGTCATCTTAGTCCTTCAATATACTTATTTATTTTCATATTATTCTTTATAAGTACGTATTTATTATCCTTTCAATCCCTATATAAAAAAAGTTATTGTGAACATTGAACAATTATTTTAGCGTTAAAGATTATTTTGACTAACATATTGCACAATCAAAAGCTATTTTAAAATTATGATACATTGAAGGATTATTATGACTACTCCTTACATATTGATGATTAAAATAACTATTATTCCAAGGTCAAATGACTATGTAAAGGTAAAGTTAACATAACTTTAGTGATTCTAACAACTCTAAGAATTTTTTTATCCAAATATGTATCTATTGATGAAGAAACATGAGTCTTAAATATGAAAGTCATATTCAACCACCAGAACAGAATCTCTACATGATCAGTTATCATCTTCCACCAAAATGGTCCCCACACAAGAATCTCCAACCGTCCAAAATACACAAAATCCAAAACATACATAAAAAAGTCCAATCACGTTATATAGAAAGCTTTGAAAATTTCTTTGACATGCTGTATTTTCCATATAATAGTATAATATATATAGATAATAATTAATGCACACAATTCAACGATTTATCAAAAAAATATCAATAAAATTGTACTTGCTTCATAGTTTATTTTTTATTATTTTTTAATAATTTGGTATTGATAAAAAAACCGATCAATTTGAGAGGGCCAATGTCATCGCTCACTTGCAGGGGTCTAAAGACATAACTACGTATGATCTTAGCTACCGAAATTGGCATCAGAGAGAACCGAAATTGGTTCATAAGTTATTTTTTTCTTTTGAAAATTCGGTGTCCGATCCAAGCACCGACTAATCCGAAGGGACCAATCCCACAACCCACTTGCGGGGCCCTGTTTAAAGTCAGAGCAAACTCTGTATGGACTTAACCCACCGAAATTGGTACCAAAGAGAATCAAACTTAAAACCTTTAGAGAAGCAAACTCTAAGATCTCAAGCCAACCACTAGGCCAACCCCAAATGAGTTTGGTTCATAAGTTATTATTATTGGTGTTGACAAAAGATTGCTTCTTTGCAACTTTTCTTAGTTATTTTCATACTTTTCTTTGACTTAATCATTCACAATACTAATATAAAGATCATTTGTGTCGGTATCTCTCTGTCAAACTATAACACTTCTCTCTCATCTACTTCTTAGGTCTGTTCTCTCAAACAATTTTTTTTGCTTTATACTTTTTTTTAATCATTCTTCATGTGTTTTATTTATTATTTTATGATGTCATTCTGATACTTGGTCTTGAAGATAATATATATAACTTTTTCATGTATTCTTCTCTTCATTGCAGTGGTTTCTGTTTTGCTTGATTTTTCTCTTCAAAGACTTCAACCTTCATATTTTTGTTCTGCTTCAAAGGTTAGTCTTTTTCAACTATTATTTCTTATAATTCCAATTAATTTTTTCAATTTCTAATGTTTTTTCTAGAAACTATATGCATATTTCTTTGTTTGCATGTTTCACTTTTGATTCCATTTGCAACAATTTTCTGTGTTTTCAATATCTTAATTAACTACTCTGTTTTTTACTCTGTTTTGATTCCATTGTTACAAATTCAAACCATTTTATCATTCACTTAATCTAAAAAAATTCCAACTTTTTTTCTTTTTTTATCTTTTTCTTCAAAAGGGTTATTTTTAAACCTTATGTTATAAGTTTTATCCATTTTTTTATTAAAAAAAAACTTGACAAAGGACAATTAATTATAGTGTTTTTTTTTCTCAATAGGGTTATCAAGATTTTCTGATTATTTATTTATTTATGTTGCATGGAAAATCATCATAAAATTCATAACATAACATCAATTTGACATGTTTTTATCCACATGCAGAAAGTGATGGTTTTAAAGACATTTGAATTGTTGAAAGGGTGTGAAACTCATGAAGAGATAATGAAAGTTCTTGCAGCTGTGGCTGTAGATTTAGGTGATGTGATTGATGATGTGAGTACTGTGGAGGTGAATCCCTTAAAGGGTGCAATGACAAATCAGGTTTTTGAGGTGAATTGGCCGACGAAAAGTGACGGTCATCTTAGAAGGGTTTTGATTCGATTATATGGCGAAGGTGTTGAGGTTTTCTTCAATAGGGATGATGAAATCCAAACATTTGAGTGTATGTCAAAGAATGGTCAGGGTCCGCGCCTTCTTGGTCGGTTCACTACTGGCCGAGTTGAAGAATTCATTCATGCCCGGGTATGTGATTAGTATCGTTTCATGTTTTCTTTAATAAGTCAAAGGTAGTTAAGTTGAGTCTAGCAGAAAGGACTAGTCTCTTATAATCGTCGTGAAACATCTTTTCAATTCCGGTACAAGAAAAGTTCATACTTAGAGTTAAACGATTAACATGAATGAGATTACCTCCGATAGAAGGCGATCTTTGCTGATAAAATAAAAATCTTGTGTTTTTCTATTCATTGGTATATTGCATATGATTGTTAGTTTATTTGGATGCATTAGAATGCAAATTTAATTCCATTAATAAAGTTTGGTTCTGTTTTTTTTACATGTGGATGAAAAAACAAAAATGTTGAGTTTTTATGCAGATCAATCTATGAAGCACGAACACTCCTCGGATTAAGGGTGTCCTGGTGTCGGACACGTGTTGTGTCCGACACCGACACTTGTAATAACACTGAATCATGTGAATTTTTCAAATTATTAGTTGTGTCGGCGTGTCCATGTCCGTATCCATGCTTCATTATTTAGTTCTAATAATAAAGTGTGGTTCATTTTTTCTTGTGTAAATCGTTAACAAATTGAAAAAAAAAATAGAAAATATATTTTGAACATCATTAATGTTTGATAAGTAAATGTTATTGGAGTGATGATTACATTAGACTTGGACAAATTCTATGGTACACTCACAAATTTGAGTGTACCGGTACACCAAATTAATATTAAAATGGGTTGTTTTTTTGAAGAAAAATAATTGTTTTCAATCATTAACCATTACAATAATTAGATCTTATTTACCAAAAGTGTCGACGAAATAAAATTTACTTTTTTTAAATTTTTGTTACATATAACAAAGAATATTGATTATTTTTTTACAAGAAAATGTTAAAAATTTAATATGATTCTTATAAACAATGAAATGATGTTTTTTCTTATAAAATGATGTTTTATAAAATATAAATATTGATAAATAACTCTTTATTTCATAAAATGATTGTTAAATTATAAATTTTTGAAGCAAGAGTACCGGTACATCTCAATTTATGAGGTGTTCCGTAGAAGTTCCCTTAGACTCGTGGATGGGAGAATTTATGTTAATTTTGAAGTTTCTAAGATGTTTCTTTTCACTTTTGCTTTATTGTAAATTAGTCCAAAAAGCTTTTCTTTGGTTCTTCTCTTTTTATATTATATACTCTTTTCCACTTTACTTTATGGTATTTTTGTGACACTTTACATCATTTAAAAAACATCTTTGAGAAATTAAATTGAATGGATGATATTTGTTACAAATAGAAGTCACTCAGAAAAAAAGATATAATAGAAAAATGCTTAGCTTTGAAAGGCTTCTGGAAATACTTATTCCATTCTCAATTTTATTTCAAAGATGGTCTTCAGTAAATATTTTATATACAAACATAAAAGGTTTTATATGTATGTTGTATAAAAGAAATGATAGTTGTACTTTCATTAAATCCAAACAATACCAAACACTATGAGTTGTGGAAGACCTCATAGTGATAGACAGAGACATTTTTCCTTTCTGTTTAATAATGTTTATATATATATATATATGTATGTATGTATGTATGTATGTATGTATGTATGTATGTATGTATGTATATTAATAGTATATTGAAATCAATTTCAGCCATGATAACATGACAATAGATCATAGAAGCTGTGACTTCATATCAACCGGATTATTTTGGTGGATTCTGATGCCAACTAGATTCTTGTGTTACTTAGTAACATGACAGTGTCATATTGTTAAAAAGAGACAAAAAATAGGCCCTACAAATATTATAATATTTTTTTTGCCTTTATATCAAATCATGACAGTTGTAAGTAACATTAGAGAAATCCAAGTTCATGTTCCTTTCTTGTGGGAAAAAATAAAGTAGAATAATTGAATGCAATGATACGCGTCGTTGTCAAACTCTAGACACATTTCAATCTGAAGTGTCAGTGCTACGACCATATATATAACATATTTCTTTTGTTCCTATTTTTGGAATTTTAGACACTTTCGGCTGCCGACCTCCGCGACCCTGAAATATCTTCTTTGATAGCGTCGAAAATGAAAGAATTTCACAATCTTCATATGCCTGGTGCAAAGAAGGCTCAGATTTGGCAGAGAATGAGGTACTAGTAATATCAATCAAAACAATATTCAAAAAGTATTATATTACTATACAGAATTATATATACTTTCCGTATTTTACTAGGAAATGGCTTAATCATGCTAAAAGTTTGTGCTCCCAAAAGGATATAAAGAATTTCGGCTTGGACAATCTAGACGTTGAGTTAAGTATGTTGCGGGCATTGTTATCGGAAGAATATCAAGAGATTGGTTTTTGTCACAATGATCTACAATATGGTAACATCATGATGGATGAAGAAACGAGATCAATCACTTTAATTGTACGTTATCACGATTAATAACTTTAAATTGTGCTTATATAATATGTTTATATCGTTCAACTTTTATAATCCATAGTCGAAATTGATCTTGTAGGTACCGTTATATTACCACTTTCTATGCTATTTTCATTTTTCATCTGTCATATCATTTTTATAAACTTACTCTTGATTCATGTTTTTTCTACTTATCAATGATACAGGACTACGAGTACTCGAGTTACAATCCTGTGGCGTATGACCTTGCAAATCATTTCTGTGAAATGGCGGCAAATTACCACACTGACACGCCTCATGTTCTTGACTATAGTAAATATCCTGGTAAATGAATTGCTCACACATTTTACAGCCTCTATTTTCAATAAAATATTTGAGATCATTTTGTATTGCTGAGTCATGAACTTGTTTATGCCTTTATGGTATTCCAGATCTTGAGGAGCGCAGAAGGTTTATTTACACATACTTGAGCTCTGAAGGTTAGTCCATTTCACCGACAAACTAACACCGACAATACATTTGATTGTTAGAAGTCCGAATTTGGATATTTCCTAATCGATATTAATATATTCTCAGATGAATAAACTTTTCCTATAGTTTTCTTGATTTTATGTGGTACTGAATTCTCTCCATTTTTCTAATAGTTGCTTCACTAGCATACATATATGTGATTAAATGACGTAAGAACATTGTCACCCTTAAATTTCAAGCATAGTAATGAACTAAAAGTTAATATGGAAAACCATATTTCTCTTCAATTTAGGTTGGCCTAGACAATCGAGATTGACAATCAGAATTGTAACACAGTTTAGATTATCGATTATCCTTCCTTATCTGATGTGAAGCTGGCTAGCATTCGTCTGTTCAATGTTAGGCTAATTTATAACTCAACGATAAAAGTTTGACCTTGTAACTTCAAGGAACGAAGTTCAAATATCCTCGGAAACGTTGAAAATGGCCACTTCAAAAAAATATATTCCGATTTTTCAAAGTTGTTTATGCAATCTTTAATTAACTAAAATTAGATCACATTTAAGCCTTCAAAATGTTTAATTGTAAACTTGTACACAGGAAAAAAGCCAAGTGACGCTGAAGTGGAGCAGTTAGTGAATCTTGTGGAGAAGTATGCTCTTGCAAACCATCTATTTTGGGGCCTGTGGGGACTTATTTCAGTAAGCTTTTTTCTTTTCACTTTGATGGTTACTCTAGATCTTAGTGATGTCAGCTAAATGCATGTGTTCAATATGCTACGATACATGTGAGTTGTATCTTAATTCGATACAAAAATTGAATCTAATCGATATGAACCCCATTTGAATCCGATTCATTCTAATACTACATAAATTTAGCGTAGCTAGTCACTTTTCTTCTGTTGTTTGATTTATGACCTGAGCCTTGAATTATTTTGAGATTCGTATACAACATATCAACTTATAATGTTACCGTCACTAAATATTTTTCTTAGGTTGTCATATTTTTAGCAGTAATGTATCATACGATTCATAATAAGATTCGACTCATGATTTGAATTTGGACTTAATTAAATGTTTTGTTCCTTTGTGTGTTGCAGAGTTATGTCAATACAATTGACTTTGACTACAAGGAGTACTCAAGGCAGAGGTTTAAGCAATACCAGTTAAAGAAGACTACTTTATTGGCATAATTGCTTCTTATGTGTTCCTTAGTAATGTTTAGCTTGGTATATTAATGATAGAGGCATGACTATATATATATGTAAATAATATATAAGAATGTGTGATGTTTTTAGTTTTACTATCTCTATAAAAAATATTTATATCTTATTGATGATGTCATATTTGAAAAAAATAAGAACATACATAAAGATTTAACAAACTAATACCAGCTGGATTTCAAATGATTGCACATGCTTTCTTTTCTTTTTAGTTCCTATTTTCAATTAAAGAAGAATTATTATAATTACATATATTTCTTCAAATCATATACTTAAGACCTAATTGTCCACACTTTAAGGAAATGAAGCAAAGTTTATCTTGTGAAAAGATTAAGGAAGCAAAGTTGCTGATAGGAACAATGATTGTGAAGTGATGTTTAATTTGTCATTATGCCATGTGCTAATAGCTAACCCTACTAAGTGAAATAAAATTTGGTTTCTTGTTGTATGCCATGTGCTAATAATACAAGCTAGATAATTTGTCACATGTTTCGATTTTCTCTCATCACTCTTTGGCTTCGCTTGTTGACAATGACCACGAAATGCTAGGCGTCACCAACTTTTTCATTTTGCGAACTTGTTATGTCACCTAAATTCGACGTGACATAACAAAACCGTGAAGCGAAAAATTTGGTAAAACAAAGAATTTCATGGTCGTTGTCCAACAAGTGACGTTGACATGAGAGAAGAGTAATTCGAATCCTATATAATTTGGAGAGTCAAGTCTGTTTATTAACCATTGTTTTTGCACTAATTTGTACTAAATTACTTAAATAAACAAAATCCACCAATACCATTTCTTTTTTTCCAGCAAATATGAAAATTTACTAAATTTATGATGCCAATACCACATCAAATTATAGCATTAAAATACCTCTTTGTTAAAAAGGGCCCTTTTGACAGAACCTTGAATCTCATGATCAATAATCAAATTACTGCATCCGTCAATAAACTACACCACAAATTCCATAAGTCACATTTCGTTAGATGAAGAAGGCACATAAAGAACCCAAAAAAAAAAAAATATTAATATGCGTCCCGTGAAAAAACATAATTAACGTATTATATAATAGTGTTATCGTAAAATACAAAATCATATTCTGCTATAACAACAACACTTGTTAGTTTCCTCTAAAAAAAAACTTGTTAGTAAAACCGAATTGAAAATTAGTAGAGAAAATGGAGTTGAAAATGAAGAGAGAAAATGAAAAATGAAGAAAGTTGGTAAGAAAAAGATAAGAGAGGAGTGAGATTGAGAGAAAAAGGTTTTTATTAAAATAAAGGTGAGAGAAAAGTTTATTATTAAATAAATAAAGATGAGAGAGAAAAGTTTATTATTATAAATAAAGAAAGATGAGAGGAATTATTAAGAAACATTGGAATTAGAAACTTTTAACTTTGATTATACATTCATAGCCAGTTTTCATATCCAGTTTTCCAATTGGAATTCAAAGAGGCCTTTACTCACCCTTCACATTTTGTCTCTCGTGATCAATTACCGGAGGGTTTCCTAGTGCTGCCGCCGATTCAACATTCTGATGCAAACAACAAGCCACATATCAATTGGCTTGGTTTACAATTGCTTTGGAAATTCTGCAATCCTATTCATTCACGTGAATTGTTTCTTTTCATTCACGTGAATTTTCGATTGTTCTCACTTCAGCCTGCCCTGCCATGTTTGATTGGCAGGCTGAACTTGCGGTGCCGGTTCCGGTTCCAACTACTCTCCCTTCACAACCGGGTTCCGTTTCTGTTCCTTCTCCTCCCTTACCGGTTGTTACTGCTCCTCTTAAGTCGTTCGCGGCGGCGTTAGGAGGTAATAATTCTACTACTGATGACGTCCCCTTATCGGTTCCATGCATTAAGGGTGATTCCCTTAGTATTCGTATTGGTCAAGAGGAGTACGTGAAAGGTTTGGCAGAGTGTCAGAATACCCTTCGAGGACGACTGACATTAGTTAAGGGCGACAAACCATACACATCACGAGATTTGGTTACTAAGATTGCCAAGGTTTGGAAGACTGCTTGCAAGTGGAAGATGGTGCCGCTAGGCAGAGGTTATTACGATTTTCACTTCGACTCACCTAATGATTTATGCAACATTTGGTCTGCCGGTACCGTGAATTTGAAACCAGGCCTCTTACGCCTATGAAATGGACGAAGGATTTCAACCATTATTCTCAAAGACAGACTCACGTCTCCATTTGGATTCGCTTGGTTGAGTTACCGCAAGAGTATTGGCGTGAGCGGACATTGAAGGAAATTGCAAGCGCCATAG
>Ga0228711_1012097_pt1 | contig 10704 bp, 8 predicted proteins | sample MedpolnodulmetaG_2_FD_177996 | JGI IMG/M metagenome (GOLD analysis project Ga0228711, IMG submission 177996) | Root nodule microbial communities from Medicago polymorpha collected in Santa Monica, California, United States - brown nodules | ecosystem: Host-associated > Plants > Roots > Nodule...
TAAGGAATTAGGGAATTATGATTAGATAAGAGGACTTAGGATCAAGGGATTGACCTAGGTTAATTTGTTAATTCGTCGTAACTTTGTGACATTTGTAGACTTAAAGAATCAGGTTGCTATTGAGTGAAGTACAGATGAATCGAATGACCTAGTCATTTATCTAAATTATTTCTAAAACCAACTTTAGTTTCGTCGTTTTATTTACAATTGCACTAAAAACCAATTTGCCTAAGGCAACCCCCAATTTAATTACATCTTAATATTGACGTTTTTGCTACGAGGAAATCAAAACAGTCTCTGAGGAAACGAATTATTTTATTACTCGATTTAAATTAGTACACTTGCTAATTTTGTATCATCAGTCCTTAAAATTACTTACGTGTTGTCATTTCAGCCCATATATGGAAATATTTATTGAGTATTGAGAGATTATTTTAGTGTCATGGACTATTGTGACCGATAAAGTGCACAATCAGAGACTATTTTAGATTTTGATACATTGAACGATTATTGTGACTATTAATAACACATTCATGAACTAAAGTGACTATTACCTTTTTTTAAACAAGAAAAAATTAATAGTCTCTTTATTATATACATGTGCAAAATATTATTGTATACACGTGTAAAATATTTGTCATTTTTGTTACTTGATGTGGCAATATATTAATATTGTATATATATTGAAAATAATTACACACTACCAGAGCATATTAATTAAACCAATTTTTTTTTAGGTTCTTTTCTTAATTCTTGTTAGCATATGACTTATTTCATCCATTTTAAAATATTAGTCGTTTATGTTTTATGTATGGTTAAGAATTAATAGTGTTGAGTTTAAAGATAAAATTTGTGTCATTTAATAAAATACTCTTATTACTTGTAGTTAATGAAGTAATTAAGTTGAATATTACAATGATTATTTTATTGGTTAATATATATTAGATTAATTTGTATATTGTTTTAAAAAAGAATATAACATTAATTTCTATCTATTACTTTTTATTATCTAATGTAATAAAATAAAATAAATTTAAAAAAAAAATTAGATTACCAAATGAATTTTATCATCTTCGAATTTTTTTTCAAAAATTAGATTAATCAAACGGATTTTCTCATCCCTAAAACAGTTTTGAAAAATTACATCACCAAACACATTTTCTCCTATTGTCTTTTTAAAAAGAGTTTTCTAAACTAGGTTTATAAAACAAATTTTAAAAACTAAAAACCAAAAGTGATTCAAACAGCCCCAGTGTTTATTTTCACTTTTAGATGTTTTGGAAGTGTTTTTCAACTTTCAAATTTCAAAAACAATTATAACTATAAAATTACATTGGACATATTTTTAGGAAATCAATTTTAGAGACTAAAAGCAATTATACCTAAAGTTATTATTTCTAACTTTTGAATTTAGAATTGAGTCTAACACAGTCTAAAAGTCTTAACTCAACTGGCAAATGCCGAAATTGCAAGGCCAGACGTCGTGACCCAGGTTTGAACCCAGGACCTCACAATTTTATGTGAATTTAATTTCAGTGGATTACCACTTCATCTAAGACCAAAAATAAAATAAAAAAGAATTGAGTCTAACACACAATATTTATAAATCAATTTACTTTTACATGAATAATTCCAAACACAAATACTTTTATTTGCAACTCACTTTTAACATAATCAATTTACAATCCTAAAATAAAATCATAATCAATTTAAAAAATCGATTCATAATCAGTTGGTGTGGAGCTCCCTTGGTCACCTCTTTAAACATATCTCCTGGTATTCATCCTTATCTTCAATCTCCGGTCAGTATGTTCATTAATAATTTTGCTTGGAATATCCCTTCAACTTTAACACATCTTTTTCCAACCCTGCAAAATATTGTGAGAAATGCTAGAAACATACATTCTAACACATATTTTTCAACACTCTTTGATTGGTTAGAATTCACATAGGACCCACCAAAATTATATGGGACCCACATGATTTGGTGGGTCCCATGTGAATTCTAACCAATCAAAGAGAGTGTGTTGAAAAATGTGTGTTAGAATGTGTGTTGCTAACATTCCTCAAATATTGTTGACAAAATCTATATTCCACTTATTGAAAGGGATGATCAAATTATCTGGAAACATACTCATGTTGGTAGCCTCTCATTTAAACATGCTTATCATTATCATTGCATGTTAGTCAAAACATCTCTTAGGCAAAAAGTATTTGGAATATTTCTATCCCTCCTTCCAAATCTCTTATGGTTTGGAGAAGCTTACATAATAAATTACCAACAAATGATAACCTTTCTGCAAGAGGTTGTCAGCTCCCATCAATGTGTTCTTTATGCAAGAAAGGCCAAGAAACAACTTCTCATCTATTGTTAGAGTGCACCTTTGCTAGAACTTTATGGTAGTGGCTAAGCTCCATTATCCCCTTTATGCAAGATTGTTGTTTTATCAGCTGTTATAAATTGTTTAAACACAATTTGGTTTTGCAGAAATCAAATTAGATTTGCTAAAAAAAATATTAGTTGCAGATGAGCTATCAATCTTATAATATCAAGCACTGCAATGACAAGTAATAACTCAAAATGTGCTGCAAATTCCACCATTGCTGATTTTGTTTTTTTAAAAGCTTTCTCTGTCAAGATAAACTATGGAAATGCTCCAAGAATCAAGGAGATTATTTGGCAGCCCCCAGTTTTTAACTGGATCAAATGCAATATTGATGGTGCATCTGTTGGGAATCTAGGTCCATCTGTGTTTGGAGGGATATTTCAAGATAGAAATGCGGAGTTCCTAGGAGCCTTTTCTTATAATTTGGGAATCACTAATTCTCTGGTTGCTGAACTTAATGGTGCAATGTACGCAATTGAGTTAGCTCATCAGAAGGGTTGGAATCATATCTGGTTGGAAACTGACTCCATGTTGGTAACCCTAGCTTTTAGGTCAAAAAATATTGTTCCTTGGCATCTGCGAAATAGATGGGAAAACTGTACGCATCTTACAACTTCAATGTCTCTTATGGTTACTCACATTTATAGGGAGAGGAACCACTATGCAGATCTTTTGGCTTCCATTGGTCTTTGTTTGAATACCTTTTTCTGCCAGGATCATCTACCTCAACAAATCAGGGTGGATTTTGCAAGAAATAGATTAGGAATGCCTTATTTTAGGTTCTATTAATTTTTGGAGGGTTTTGGTTGTTTGTCCCATAGTTTTAAAACTCGACTCGGTCATCGACTCGGCAGGGGTACTGGGTCACTGGGTCAATGGTCGAACCACTGAGTCATTGGTCGAACCGCATGACTGAACCGGAACCACTCGGATGACTCGGTTAGATGACTCGATCTTAGATTAAATTTATATAGTTATTTAACCGGATTAAATCGAATTGAATCGGATTGACTCGGTCACTTTAAAAACTAAAATAATGACACCTGTAAAATAAAAAATCTATCCAACAATAATAATTTCAAAGGCTAATTATTATAAATTTAATCGGATTAAATTTATATAATTATTATTGTCATTAGCAACAATAATAATTTAAAAAAAACATGAAAACAGAGGAGTAATGGAGGGAGTGAGGTTTTGGAGTCTTTCTACCCTTTTTTGACCTTTCTAATCCCAGTTTTTTCTTTTTTTTTAATTGAAAAATCCAAAACGACGTCGTTTTTGTAAAGCTAAAAGCAAAAAAAAAAATAAAAAATAGAGAACCGGTCAGACAAAAAACTCGGCCGAGTCACCGGTTTTTACCGGTTTTGACTGGTTCCGGCCGAGTCAACTGCATGACCGATCCAAATGTTGGCTCGAACCGGGCTACCCACCGATTCACGGTCCGACCGGCCGGTCCGAGCCGAGTTTTAAAACTATGGTTTGTCCCCCCTCTTTATTTGTCTCTTTTTTGGATATTAATATATTTTAGGGTCTTGCTTATCTAGCAAGACTCCTTTGCTTAAAAAAATAAAATAAAAAAAATATACACTAATTGAGTTTTTTCTCAAAAATAATATTATAAGGACTAAAGGGTAATTTCATCTCCACAAGCCCATAGAGAAAATCAAAACGATGTCGTTTAACAACCACGAAAACGCTTGAAATACATACAAGTGCTGAAAACTCACGCTTCTTTCTCATCGAATCAACAATTCAGCTAGGGCACGTCTCTCTCTCTTCGCGGCCTCCTCTCAGATTTGCGCCGCTGCGGTACTTTCATCGATTCTTCAATTTCAATCGCTTACTCGTTTATCATATTCGTATTTTCGCGATTTCGCAATTTATATGTATATTTTTTGTTTGATTTACCTTGCTAGGTTTTTCATTCTGTATCGATTCATATGAATTTTATGGATTTCGTCATATATTTTGATGTTATAATCATAATCGTTGAATAATGTTATTATTTGTTTTCGATGATTTAGATTTCACATGCTCGTGTTTGTTTATGTCTTAGTGTTAGTATTATTATTATTGATATGTATTATCGTGGTTCTAAGTTTCTGATTTATTTGAGTTAGTGTATTTAGGTTTTTTGTTGTGATTTGTGTCGTGTGATTTTTGTTATTTTTGCGATTTTGCAATTTATATGTATATTTTTAATTCGACTCACATGAAATTTTTTGATCTAGTCATATATTTATATATTGTAGATCATAGATTAGATTATAGATGACATGCACTGTTTTCTGATGATTAAGATTTCAGTTGCTGTGTTGTTTTATTTAATTGTAAATTAATGTTAGTATTATTAATGTGTATTATTGTGTTGATCATTTATGATTTATTTGATTAGTAATTATAGTGATTTGTGTCGTGCTATGAAGCACAGATACTCCTCGGATTAGGCGTGCCCCCTGTCATACACAGGGACACGACAACCGACACATAATTACACTGGATTATGTTATTTTCTCAAATTATTAGCAGTGTTGGCATGTCCGGTGTCTGTATCCACGTTTCATAGGTGTGGTGTTAATTGTTCATGTGTAACTTGACATGGGGGTAAACTGGGTAAGAATAAGGTAAACAGAAGGAGCTATTTGCAATAATATACTGTTTTTATTTTTAATCAAATATTTCCACTTAAGAGTTAAGACTATTTGTTTATTAGTTTGTGTTAGAATTTGTTAATGGAGCTGGGGTTTTATGTTTTGGGGGATTTTTCTAGTGAAAGAAATGTTAGGGGGGATATTATTGAATTTGATATTGATATTGATATGGATAATTTTTCATGTGATGTATTGTCAAGAAATTGATTCTTGTATGTTTTCCTGTTGCTTACTTTATTGGATGAATTGATCTGTAATTATAAGTATGGGAGTATTCGTTTCTCTGATTCGATTATAGGAGAATTTGATGATTGTGCTGGATCTTTTTGTTTTGGGGGATGTTTTCTGGGGAAAAGGTTAGGATGGGAAAGATGTATCTGTATCGAATTTCGATTGATATGTTTGTTTGAGTTTTTGGAGGGATGAATTGATCTATGGTGAGGAGTATTGTTGGATTCAGTGTAATTTTTACTGAATAATTTCTGATGTCCAAGTGTATTTTTTGTTGATCTTGCATTACGTTTAATTTTTTTTTCCCAGTTTTTATTTCTCTGGATATAGCTGATTTGTTTTCTTTTTTATTTCTTTCAAGGTTACTAGTCTCTTATTGTTCAGAGATGGCTGACGCTCATGATACCGATAAGAACATTGAGGTGTGGAAAATCAAGAAATTGATCAAGGCCCTTGAAGCTGCCAGAGGAAATGGGACGAGTATGATTTCTCTTATCATGCCCCCGCGTGATCAAATTGCTCGTGTTACTAAGATGCTTGGCGATGAGTTTGGAACTGCTTCAAACATCAAGAGTAGGGTGAATCGACAGTCTGTGCTTGGTGCAATCACTTCTGCCCAGCAGAGGCTTAAGCTTTATAACAAGGTTCCTCCAAACGGACTTGTTTTGTATACTGGTACAATTGTGACTGATGATGGGAAGGAGAAAAAGGTGACTATTGATTTTGAACCATTTAGGCCTATCAATGCGTCTCTCTATCTCTGTGACAACAAGTTTCACACTGAAGCTCTCAATGAGCTATTGGAATCTGATGACAAGTTTGGATTTATTGTCATGGACGGTAATGGCACATTGTTCGGGACCTTGAGTGGTAATACTAGAGAGGTGCTTCACAAGTTCAGTGTCGATCTTCCAAAGAAACATGGAAGAGGAGGGCAGTCCGCTCTGCGTTTTGCTCGTCTTCGCATGGAGAAGCGTCATAACTATGTGAGGAAGACTGCTGAGCTTGCAACCCAGTTTTATATCAATCCTGCTACCAGCCAGCCTAACGTGTCTGGATTAATACTTGCTGGTTCTGCTGATTTCAAAACTGAGCTTAGTCAGTCAGATATGTTTGATCCCCGTCTTCAGGCAAAAATACTTAATGTTGTAGATGTATCTTATGGAGGTGAAAATGGGTTTAATCAGGCTATTGAACTATCTTCTGAAATTCTGTCCAATGTCAAGTTCATTCAGGAGAAACGCTTAATTGGAAAATACTTTGAGGAAATCAGTCAGGATACCGGGAAGTATGTCTTTGGTGTTGATGATACTCTACAAGCTCTGGATGCTGGAGCTGTTGAGACACTCATTGTCTGGGAAAATCTGGATATGAATAGGTATGTATTAAAAAATAGTACTACCGGTGAAGTTGTCACCAAGCACTTCAACAAGGAGCAGGAAGCCAAGCAGGCCAATTTTAGAGATCCTGAAAGCGGTGCTGATTACGAGGTTCAGGAAAAGACGTCTCTGTTGGACTGGTTTGCAAATGAATACAGACGGTTTGGTTGTACCCTTGAGTTTGTCACCAATAAATCACAAGAAGGCTCACAGTTTTGCAGGGGTTTTGGTGGGATAGGTGGGATCTTGCGCTACCAGCTTGATATGAGAACATTTGATGATTTTTCTGATGATGGAGGCGTGTATGAAGACGAATAGCAATCAATGAAATGCTTCCTACCACTGGTGCAGGAAAGGGAGGCCAAAGTACCTGCACTAGTATGGGAGGCGGTAGCACGTGCTGCTGCTGCTCCTCCTCCTCCTCCTCCTTGTCTGTCTGCTGTGTTGCGTGGAAAGTTTGATTGCAAAACAAGGTTCAATATTAATGCCCTTTCTTGTATCATTTCTTATATCATTTTTAGCATATATTTTTCTATTATACCTGGTGTCAATTTGTTGTCAGAATTATGTTCCATAAACTATGTTGGTATTTATTTTCAGCTGCTTTACCCCAAAAGTGACGCCTGATGTGAATTTTAATGCCCTTGCTTGTCCACCTATCATTCCATCTCCGGCAGTACAAATTTCAGCAACATTGCCAGCAACAGCTGGTGAGAATAATCTATCATTTCCTGGTAAGTTTCAATCTATTATTGGTGTTAGTTTCAATCTATTATTGGCGTGTTATTCCTTATTCAATACACAGCATGTCTCTAAATTTTTGCTGTTTTGTGTCATTTAGCTCCTCTGCTATCTGCTTGTATTCACAAGGGCAAAAACAAAGTCGTACTCCCCAGAGAACACAACCTATTGTCAACAAAGGTCAGTCCTCATAATAAATAAGATAATATATGTCAATACAAGCGCTTTTTAATTTTTTATATCTCAAACTGTTAAGCTTCCCTTAAATCAAATTTGCTTGCTATTTTTTCTTCATTCTTAACATGCTTCTTGTCAAGTGAGGCTCCATTTGTTTGAAAAATATTTTTTTTTATATTTTTTTTTCTAATCTGGGAATTGACTGAGCCATGTCTTTTCAAATTTGGACATATTGATACTAATCTGTCTTGTCCCTCAAACCTAGAAGAATACAGTCATGCATATTCTTATCGGTTACTTAGTGAAATGTCATTTCTATTACAGCCATGGTTTCAAAGATCTTTCTGCGCTGTGTTAGATAATAATATTCTAGCTTCTTTTTTCTGGTGTAGTCTTCTGAGTGTATTTTGAACAAATTGGAAAATTTGTGTATTGCAGTCTTCGTTGAACCTGTCTGTCGATGTAGCGTAGCAAAGCTTTGACCAAGAAGCAGCTCGCTCGCCAAGTTATCAAGGTGCATTTTGTTTTACCTCTTTCCATTGAATGATGTTTTAAGGATAGTATAGGTCTTGGCTATCATTGGATAATTGATTAGAGAATTTATGTTGTTTGATGGTGAATAGCATATGATTTCATACTCTTAATTTGCAATGAAAAGAAACTAGTTAGTTTCTTTGTGTTGAATGCTTATTGTTAGCATTTCTACCAACTTATAATTACATACTAACATTAAGTTCCATTTTCTTATAACGGTAGGCAGACAGCCGTTTGAAATAATTTTGATTATGATTGGCCAACTTTGATTTATAGCTTTGTTTAATTTATTTTCAAGAACCACCAATATTCCATTGCTATATGTAGTGACCACTTCAAGTGTGTATTCATTAACTGAGTTGAATAAACGTGTAACATGGTTTTGTAGGTGAATGAGATACTTCGATCAATGTATGCTTTTCTTCAAGGAAAATCGAGCCTTTGTATGGCACATCAAAGCTCGTGTCTCTGACTTACATCCTTTGTGCCTCAGTTATGCTTTAGGAACTTTTGCTACATTGAATTTTGTTCTTTTTTGTTTTAATTGGTTCTGTACTCATGGTTTGCTTTATTTGGTACTGTACTTATTGATAGAGTGCTTGATTGTGTGATATTATGAAAACTTCAGTTTGTTATTATTGAAATTAATAAAGTAAACTTCACATTTGAAGATTATAAAAAAAATACTAAGCAAATTTTGCAACTGAGGTTCTAGTTTAAATTGGGGCTTAAGGCAACCCTCTTGAAAAAAAATGTTGAACAGAATTAATCGATAGGAGCCCCATCACCATTTGGATTTAAAGGAGAAGCTTTAATTTCTTCAGCAAAGGGTAAATTAGACAGGAAAATGTTGTCATAGTCATGAAGAGCAGGTTGTTAAAGGTGCAACTGTTTTGAGAGGTGGTTGAGATCCTCAATTAGTGATTAACACCACATCACCATTGTATAAAAGAATGATAAGCTTTGGAGCTTCATAAATTCTTTCAACATCCTTCAACTCAGTACAAAGTTGCCTACTTTGTATACTTTCATAACATACTACTCACCTTTTCTTTTTCTTTTAGATGATAAAATTTGTTTCTTCAATTCATGAAGTAATTGAAATTGAACGTTAGGAAGTTCATAAAGATCTCATGGTTCATCCACAAGTTTCTGCCCTACTGAAGTAAAAAACCAGTCAATTCTTTCTTCGTGGTGGTCTGGTGGATGAAATTTTCTGCAAAACACTAACAGTTATGGTTATATCCGTCTTAATCTGAAAAGAATACTGAGGAGCATGTTTAAGGATTTGGAATTTAGTTTTCAACACATTAAATGACCTCAAGATAGTATTCCTCACAGTTTTCTACTAATGAAGTTGCACAAAACAATAGGCTCAATAATTGTTTGGAATCTGTTGCAATGGTGAATATGAAATTTCGTAAGGATGACAACCGCTAACCCAAGTGCGTTTAAATGATGGCATGAGTCTTTTCAAACTTAACTAAGTTTCAATTTAATTTTAAGTTTGAACATGAAACACCGTTAAAACTCTTATGATCCAAGTTTCAATTTAATCTCAAGTTTGGACATGAAACAACGTTAAAACTCTTATGAAAAGTTTGTCATACATTTGAATAAGATACCAGAGTTGGTTGTTGCACTTTCTAATATGATCATTCTCATTTTACATTTATTGATTGATGCTCTAATTGGTAGACAAATTCTTATTTAATTTTGATAAAACACATGAATTCTTATTTTATTGGTTGATTGATGCAATAATGTCAGAACCAAAGTTTCCCTCTAAAACCACTCTTTTAGCCATTTCTTGGCTTATATTTGTGCACAAGCTGCATAAATTGGGTGCTATAAAGGAGACTAGCTTTCAAATTCAAAATTTAGAAATATTGAGTATATGAAACCTGTCAAAAATTATAGAAACTCAGAAAGTGTGCTCCATGTTTTAACAGAGCAAATCAGCCTCGGTTTGGCCTACCTGAACATACAGACTTAGATTCGCTCTTATGATTGGAACTTGTCGTTCTTCGCTAGAGTCCTGAACCTTATCGGCATTAAAAGTTGTGCAGTCCAGTTCACTATTGTCATTGTTACTAAATTTAGATTAACTAACTTGTCCATTTAGATTAACTAACTTGTCCATAAACTGAGTTATTCAAGTCCAATTTCACTCAAATTTGGCATGTAGGCATATTTATGAGTCCTAGACCTGATGGAATGAGTTCAATATTCAAAAAAGTTGCTGTTGCAGTGTCGGTGCAAGCCTAACCTTTAGTTTTCTAAATTAAGCTTTTAACTTGGTGGAGGTTGGCTACTTGGAAAACATCTTTGTCATTTCTTTCCAAATTTTGTATCAAGAGTCTATCTGAGTTTTAAACACGTTAGACCAGGTTCGAAATCAATGTTCCTCTTGGAGATGACAATATATTACTCATCAAGGAACTGGTTTCAACATTCAGAATCCTTATCATTCAGAATGTCACCCTTGAGGCAGAGACCCTTGATGAGTGCAGTTAAAGTTATGGCATTTGGGTGATAACCCTTCTTGAAAATCTTGGCGAGTACAGAAAAAGAAAAATGGTTTTGACCCAATTGAGAAAA
>Ga0228711_1012099_pt1 | contig 10703 bp, 10 predicted proteins | sample MedpolnodulmetaG_2_FD_177996 | JGI IMG/M metagenome (GOLD analysis project Ga0228711, IMG submission 177996) | Root nodule microbial communities from Medicago polymorpha collected in Santa Monica, California, United States - brown nodules | ecosystem: Host-associated > Plants > Roots > Nodule...
GAAAAAAAAAAAAAAAACATCATCTAATTAATTTCACTTTTCTTTTATATTGATGTACACGATTTGACAGAAGAAAAAACAAATTAAAACAAAAAATTAAATCAAAAAGAGGTGAGTTTCGTTCGGTTCATGTCTCCACTCAAATCCATAAAATCGTCATCCATACCAAAGTAAAAAAGCAAAGAAAAAATACCAATTATTCTTCAAAAGTTTGCAACCCAAACTCATTGATTTGTATTAATGAGGTTCTTTTACTATCAAATCCTTAAAACCATGAATTTCTCAGATTCACTCTTTTTTTCTCTCCTCTATCGCACAAAGATAAAAACAGTGTAGTGATTTCCCGTATCATCTTCCTAATTGGTTTGGTTTCAATCTTTATCCATTGATGGTATAATGATTCATTTATTTTTCTTCTGGGTTATTTGCTGGATTCATCCGAAAATGATTAACCCATTGATGGTACAATCATAAAATCCGAAAATGATGGTTATTTGCTAGATTTTTTTTTTTTAAATCGATAGTACAGTGGTGGCTGTTTTTAAGCTGATAAAGTGGTGATGATTTCTTTATGGGAACCAAAAATGATGATGATGGTACAGTGGTGTTGATGGTTGTTGTTTTTGAATTTTTTCCTGGGTTTTGTATAATGTTGTTAAATGTGATGTTGAAGATGATGAATTATGAGGAAGAAGAGAAGATGAAGAAAAGAAAAATTATAGTAACCACTTAGGATTTGCCACGTGGGCTCTTACTAACGGAAAGACTATTGTTTTGACGGATGAGATTTATTTGGCAAACGAAGGAAAAAGTGAAGGATTTAAACGTATGTTTTATTAATCGTGTGACCAAAATAAAAACTTAAATTATTTAAGGGACCAATGACTCAAATAAACCTACTTTCTTCCATTGGTCGTCCCAATTGTCTTTCCCTTTTTTTCTCCAACAAAGCTGATTATGCAGCTTATATCTCGTCATGAAAAACTGAAAGAAGATGTTTCTGGAAGTAACTGACAACCCATGAAGTCATCAAAATCTTAGAAAATGGTATAAATATGATAAAAACTGGTGCCAAACGATGAAAATTGAAACAAAAACTTGTTTTTATAACTAAATAGATAGATTCTAGGTTAAACCGTACATTTTGACCCTCTAACTTTCACAATGTTGCGATTTTAACCCCCTTTTAAAGAAATGAAAATTTTAGTCCCTTATGAATTAGCTCCTTTGTAACAATAGTTTTTTTAACCAATTTTGACTTATTCAATGTTTGTGTGGCACCTAATAGGATGCCACATGTGTAATTGCTAAATATAAAAAATAAAAATTGCAACATAATCATTTACTAAATTAAAAAAATAAATAAAATTAAAACACTAAGGAAATTCATAGTGTTCCTCAACTTCATCACACCTTCATCCCCTCACTATCACATACATCCCCTTGAACATCATATTCATCATCTTCATCTTAAAAACTTCAATTAGAAAAAAAAGTTTCTTGTCTCTCTCAACCCATTATCTGAAATCTAGATCCACCATCATCTTCCTTCTTCGTTTATCTTCCTGCATCATTCACTACAATGGCTTCAGTATGCATCAACAACAACAACAACATTGTTCCTCTCCACTTTAAAACATTCTCTACCTCCTCCACTACCACTTCCCCCAAAAAAATCACCACCTTCACAACTACATTCTTCGAACAACAAATTATTAATGAAACACCTTGAAGAATTACAATCACAAAAATTCATTATTCTCTCTATTAACGATCCAAATGAAAATGATTTCTCTTCATTGAACAAATTCTAATTCCAGATAGAGAGAATAATTGCTTATTCGTAGAAACAAAAGATGGGAAGTATAAAAGATTTTGTTTTCCTTCTGTTTTTCAGCTGTACAAGCAGAGGCGGATTGCCTATAGGAAGGATAGTTTGTTTTTTTTGGCTTTTTTGGAGGTCTGTTGTTAACTGCTTGTGGTGCTGGCTCTGCTGTTTGCGTATTCTATTGGTCAAAAGGACTAATATTGCAAAAAGACTAATTCATAGGGGGTCAATATTTTCATTTTTTTTAATAAGGGGCCAAAATCGCAATATTGTAAAGCCTAGATTCTATTACAAAAGAATTGGAAGAATAGAAGAGAAATAGGGGACTGCTGTTACTTTCAAATTCGTGGGCTATCTCACATGGTTCTTAATAATTCTTTGATTAGATTCCTTTGTCCAAATTTGCATCCACCGCAAGGAATCAGAACATGCACCCACATGATTCATGACACTGAATTTCATATTCCATTAAATGCTCATAACACATTCGATTTGTAATATGAAACTAAGAAATGAATGAAATGAATTCGTATTACTTGATTAAAGAGTACAATACACCTTATATAGAGTTCATAGAGGTGTAGGATACTTATTGTACAAGTGTTGTATTTTATACTAACTAACTAGATAACTTGCTATACAAGTTATTGAAGTAGATAAAATAGTCACAAGGAAGGGGAGTTTGAATTGTGACCCTTTTAAAATTAAACCTGTAACTTAAAAGTGATTCTCAAGTTGTGGACTTGGAATAGTTAAGTTAGTAAACTGACTTCATAATGTTCTGAAGTAGTTATGTAAAAACAATTTAAATATGTATAAGTGTTTGTGTGTGTAGTGTATACTGAAAATAAAGAGTATGGCAAAGAGAAGAAGAAGAAGAACACACAAAGAGTTATAGTGGTTCACCCAATGTGGGCTAGTCAACTCCTCATAATCTTGTGAGAGTTTCCACTATGATGTTTGAGATAACCTCTTAAATCCTGCACCTTCCAATCTTGCTCACCTGAACAATTACACAACTGTTTTCTATAAGCCTCAGCAGGCTTGCACCTTCTTGCTAAGTTACCCACTTAGACTTTTGCACCTTCTGCTCAAACTAACACGTTAGTACCCCCAAAACTAGATGAGACTTTCTTTACAATTTGTATAGAGTTTGAATGATTGAAATCAGACAAGAAAAGAATGGAGTGGGAAGTTTATCTTTAAACAAGATAAGAGAGAATTGATTTACACTTAAAAAGATTTCTTGGAATCTCAGTGATGATCAATTTTATTGCTAAAGCTTCACAATAATGTTCTTGTTGTTTTTCTTGTTGCTTTGCAGTGGTGTAAGTAATGTTGAGCCTTTCACTTATATTTATAGAGTTTTTGGGCTCTTGTAGCCATTGGAGGGTGATCAATGGTCTTGTGCCATGTGTCCTGGGCCCCACTAGCTTTAACTTGAAAATCTGGGTGAACATTCTGATCATCAGAATGTTGTTGTGTTCTTGATGATCTTCATCTGGGTTCATCATGTATGAATGTCAGATGAATTTCTGGGCATCATCCATGAGTAGTGGCTTTTCCACTAACATCAGAATGTTGATGGGTAATGCCTTTCCAGATTTGCCTTGGAATCCGTGCAGGAGAGAGAAAAGTGGATTCTGCTTTCTTCATGTCCATGCTTTGAGAGATTGTGTGGTCCATGTACAATACTAACTCTCATACGTGTTTAACTCTGATTGAGTGAGACAAGATTTCCTTTATGCTTTTTCCTTTTGCTTTTCATCTACTGTACTATTCATAAAGCATGTGTTGAACTGAACATTCTGATCATCAGAATGATCCTTTAGTTTCACTTAGGATGATTTGTAAGATTTCTATTTGACATAATCAGATCCTAATAGTGAAACAACAATGAAGAGCAGTGATTGTAATATCTAGGATGATATTCCCTTTTGGAATATTCCTAGTACTTCAATGTTCATAGTCTTAAATAAACATTGAATATCCTTTTTGACATTAATCTTGTAAATGCCATTATTGCTTGATTGATCCATACCAATGTACTTTACTGGACATTTATTCATGTCGAGTGTGCCTTGCATGATCTTGATGATGTTCTTGAGTTTTTGGGCTTGTATAAGAACAACCTTCTGAACTCTGCTTGAACATTCTGATCTCTAAGCAATATCCTAAACTAACTTTCTGAACTCAGAGTTAAATCATGAATTCAAATGTCCTTTGATTTCTTGTATCTTGGTATGATTTAAACATTGTTCCTGTATTTGTTAAACACTCAAGAGCACAAGTTCAATACCAAGAAATTAATCAAAGTCCATTAATTCCTTAATCATCAATGTTTATTATCTTTAAAATTAATTAGGGATTTTGCCTCAACAATCCCCCCCACCTTCCCTTTTGAAGATGATAAACCTATGATTTAGGATTATGGATTTTGATTATATATATTAAGAGTTTTAGAGCTCAAAAATTTATTTTAATGCTCCCTCTCATTTTTATAATACATTATGGTGAGTTTTTAAGAACTTTAAAAAGCTCCCCCCACATTTTCATAAACCATTTCATAAATAAGAATATGCACAATTGAACCAAAATCAAATTCATTCATTGATGTCATACATTCAATACAATTACATGAATAATATGGTTCAAAAACAAAAAAGAAATTCAAAGTACATATGATCAAGTAAAAAATGAAGTTTTATAAAACTCCAATAACTATTGATCACTAGACCTACTTGGGGCCTAAAACATAGAAAAACTTAAAGACATAAATACTAAAGCTTCACCCCCTTTAGTCATTTGAAAAAAGGATAGGGAGGCACACCAAAAAAGATTTAGGGAGTAGAATCTACAAAATCAGAGGATGGCTTAGACTCAAAGATGGATGGATCATCAAACTATAGCTAACCCAGGAGCATGAACCTCCATAGTCCACTTGGCCAACACACAAGCAATCTTATGAGTCTTTGTAGAGACCCTAAGTGCTCTGTAGGCTAGCGTCTCAGCCCTTGATGGCTTAACAGGTGGAGCAGCACCAAAAGCTTCAACTTTCTCTTTGTTTGAAGGACCTCCTTTAGTGACAAAGGTGTTGAGAGACTCACAAAGGTCAGGTATACTTGTTAGCTTGGTGGTTTTTGTTTGTGGTGGTGGTGGAATGGAATCAGGAATAATGTTTGGAGTGGGAAATGGAGAGATCAAAAAGTTGCTTGCACCAGCAATTAATATTCTGAGCTGGTTGAGCCGAAATTTGTACCTCCATATAGGGCAAAGATCATAAAGTTATATGATTAGGATCTGCTGACAGCTGGCCTTGATAGAAAATTGGTTCATTTGAAGCATTTTCTTGAATGTTCTGATCTGCAGTTTGAACATTCTGATCAGCTACCACTAGAACATTGTGATCTTCAATTTCAGATCTTTCTTGAACAATCTGAACTGTTTCCTGACCATCTTGAAACCTATCATTGTTGAAATCAGAATTTAGATCTTCAATGTTAAGATCATATCCAGTTGAGAATTCCATATGCTCATCTTGAACATCTTCTCCACTCATCATCTTAGAAGCCAAAATCTCAGCAACTTCTTGAGTATCTTCATCAACTCTTTGAGCAACAATCTGAGGCAGAACTTCATCAACCTTCTGATGTAATTTCTCACAAGTTTTCTCAACATTCTCAGCTTCCTTTTGAAGAGATGCATCTTTAACCTTCTAAGCATCATCTTCAGTCACTGAAGCAACCATCATAGCTTCATTTTGCACATTTCTTTCCTGAACAACCTCATCTTCCTTCTGAAATTGTTCTTCATCAACAACATTCTGAACTATCTTTCTTGCAAGTTCAACAACTTGAGAGAATAGTTTCATAGCTGGTGGATAGTGAGCTTGATCATCTGCATCTTTCGGAGACCCATCTTCTTTTTCCTTTTGAATACTAGATAGGTTTCTAACCTTCTCAACTTTCCTTTTCTTTCTAGTCTTTTGAACTTTCTGATCTGCATGCCTTTTCACAAATCCAGATGTTCCTGAAGTTGGAGGAGTTGGCATGTTTGATGTGGTTATGTGGAGTTGACCTAAGTTTTTGGCTGTGAATCTCATGAAGTCATACTTACTTTCTTCACCTTCTAGGGACACATTTGCCTTCTTAAAAATGGGAGTCATGTGCCTCCTATATGGCAAACCAGCAACTGAATGTTTGATGGCTAAACATGAGTCTATCATGTGTTGGATGATTATGAAACAAAGGTTGAGTTTCGTTTTGGTCATGAGATGGTAAATGATGCATAAATCTGTGTCAGAGACTACATCAAAAGATCCACACCTAGGTAAGAGAGTATGTCTAATCATATTGTGGAGAATTTTTGGAACATCTTCTAGACTAGCAGATTTAAACACAAAATCAGGTTGGGTGTATAGGGTGATGAGTTGATTACGGCTAACCCTAGCATCATTAAACCATGAATTGAAGTACTTTGTTCTACTTATGGGCCTAAGAGAAATCTTCTTAGATTTCTTAGCCCTTACTACATAAGCAATCTTTGCAATATCCTTGTTGTTAGATATTTGTATGTTGGCCTCATTATTGTTAAAACAAATATTCATGCAAGATGTTGAACACGATGTTCCAACATGTGGGTGCGGTTTAGTGTGCCCTATATCGCTTTCTTGGATGTTTTATTTTTGTGTGAGATCACTGAATACTCTCTGAAGATTTGGTTCACGTGGATTGATGCTCAAGAAGCCTGTTCCTATAAGCAAGAAAAGACGGTTTATACTTAGCTTAATTCTTAAGAATGTTGTTGCTTCTAGAATATTGTGGAGATTGAATATATGATTTGGTCTGCTGATTTTTAGCCTGTGATGAGAAAGCCCATGTTGCTGAATGGCTATATAAGGAAGACTCAGACCCTAGTTTTATTCACCAATTCAATGTTATTGAATTGAGTCTTTTATGGTTTTATTGTTAAGCCTTGTGAATTACTTTTTGAGCCTCTCTTTGTATCATCTTGATGCACTGAGCAGGACCTGTAGTTGAGTTGTAATGGATCAAAACCATCGTTTGATAAAAGTCTTATTAGGGTTTTGAGTCCTTGTTATTTGTGAATCACTCGTAAGCTTTTAAGCAAGAACGGATTTTATTTCTCAGAGTGTGTCTCCATTTTGATTGTATTTTTTTAAAATCATAGGGGTTGTGATTGATTGAGGGGAAGTGAGATGAGATCTCAGATCTAGGAGTTCCTAGGTTGAAGTCAATACGGGTAGTTGTTAGGTGATAAGTTGTAAACTTGGAGTTTGTTGAGAACTTAGAACTAGAACTACACTAGTGGATTTCCTTCCTAGCTTGGTAGCCCCCAGAGTAGGTGTGTTAGTCACCGAACTGGGTTAACAAATAACCTGTGCCATTTTTCAGTCCTTTTTATTTTCCTTGTTGTGTTTACTTACTACTAGCTCGATGTTGAAACATCTTACTCGACATTCCAACGGTGTCGCAATGTTGAAACATCGTATAAAACATCAGGAAGCTAGCGTGCCGGAATTTCAATTGGTATCAGAGCAGGCACCCTGTTCTGCTATTGGGTGAGCTCGAGGGAAGATAAATTCTAGACTTATGGACAGATCTAAGGAATGAGGTATTTGATGTTTTTTATATATGCCTGTTAAGGGGGAGTAATTTGCATTTCTAAATGTTTACCCTGGGTTTTGGTAAACTACTGAACTAGTTTAAGACAAGGGCGAGCGAGATCAGTCAGCAAATCTCAAGACTGTTTGTGTTTGATTGTTCAACTTCGAATGGTGACTGTTCTAGCGAACTATGAATATAACCGTCGAAATCTAGAAACAGGGTGAGACCCGTTGAGATTATCTTCAATGGATCGAAGCAAAAGCTTTAAAAAAGATTATAGAAAAAGGAAAAAAAGGAGTCTAAAAAAGAAACTAAACTAGAATTGCATTAAATTAATGAATGTAAAAGGTTGGTACACAGATTCATACGTTATGGCTTGTTTACTCGTTTCTCCTTGTGTGTGTGGATAGTTTGAGTGTGTAAGCTTTCAATATGTTTGAATTGTGACCCATTTTCCATAGAGGAAAATGCTGCTTATACTAAGTAACTGCCTATAGACACGTTCGAGGCATAACTGCTAATAACCGCTACGGGCGTACTTGAATTCCAAATAAAGCTTCTTTGACGAGAAACTGCTATTTAGCTCCTCTCTTCGATGCCAACCATCTTTCGACATCTTCTTCGCTCCGTCGAATTGTCTTCTTGATCAACACATCTTCTTGACTTCGCTTCGACAATCGAACTTGTGAGTTGAACTTGCTTCATTCTCTTCGAATCATGGGTCAAACTTCTTTGACCACATTTATTGCAGCCTGTTGAAAATACAGGCTAACAAATTGCCCCCCAAAATATGTCTTTTTCTTTGATATCTTCTGATAGAAGAAGAAAGAGTACATTTTTTGAACTTCACCGAGCATATTTCCTTGGTGTAATCCAACCAAATTATCAGTAAGAATTTTTAAAGGTAGTTGAAACCAACCTTTTAATGGCGCCATTAAACTCCACTTAGTGGGCCACGTTTCAAATCGCAGGAATCTATTTCTTGCTCCACCTCCAATAACTGTCCATGACATCAGTTTAAAAAATTGAAGTTTAAAAAAGGTGTGTGCCTTTCTCTCTCCCACTCCTTAGTTCATTGGAACTCCGCCCTTTCCTTTCTTCTCATGAGATTCTACTGCTTCTTGCTCAGAAGCTTTGGGAATTCAGAAAGTAGAGAGTTCCATAAATACAAGAAACGTTTCGGAGAAGTCTGAAAGATCAACAAACCCACTAACCTTCTGGCTTTTAACTTCTCATCTCCTTGAGATCTCCTTTTTTTAAAGGTGGCCACACGGTTTCACCTGAATGGTCAAACACCTCATTAATCATAAATGCCCAAAGAAACCCTCATATGCCTATATAAACGGGTCCTTCTATTTTTGCATCTCACTTCTAACCCAATTTCTCTAACATTTCTCTAGAAGATACTTCGCCCATCCCTCATATTTCTTCTCTGTATTCTTCTGGATCAATGGAAAGATTAGGTGACGATGAACTTTTCATCATTGCGAAGAAAGTCGCAATTTTTGGTGCTTGCCATAAAGAAATTTGAAAGAATCTGCAAACTCCCTATCATTCTTAGGGCTTTGCCCCCAGAATATACCAACTGGATTGGCAGTGATGCACTAAATCTCAATCAAGTAAATTTTTTCAACCTGATGATCGATAATGGGCACGCAGATTATTGCGTACTTCGTGCGACCAGCCTCCTGCATGACGATGAGCTTGACGTCATCAAAGCTTGACGTGTTTTGAACATCGCATCCAAAGCCAAAGCTGAAAGTGCAGATTATTTCTTGGCCCTGTTAGATGCTTCTACAGCGAAGGGTGAGAACATCGAAACAACCATTTCTAATTTCACTAAATTTTTTGAAGCACAAAAATTGGGTGCACTTCATCGGAATATAGTTGGCTGGGAACTCCTTACTGGGACTGTTTCAGCCCTTTTTTTTGGAGTAGATGTATGCCAGATGGTCCAGTCCTCGGGACTCTCTGCCCCTCTAAAGGCACTTGCAAAGGAGATGGGAGGTTACCGGGTTATAATTTGATTCCCCCTGGGGATGATCATGAATATTCCCAGACTGAAATATGTATCCTCTGTCGCTTTGACAGTGAACTTCGTTGGTTCCGAAGGACATTCAGTTTCGGGCCAATCTTATATTATCATTAAGTTAATTTTAGGGCTTATTGTAATGTATGTACATGTTGAATGTTGTGTAATGAAACTTGCATTTAATGTTTAAGATTCGACATCTTGTGCTTTTGCCCATCAGTGGCTCTAATTTCTTAATGCCATATTTTTAATTTCTTTTCGAATTAGTCTAAAGTTATTTTGACTTTTTGTAGTAATGGTTTATACTTTTTCAAGTATTTTCCATTTATGCGCATGATTCGATTGTCGTCATTCAACTCTTCGATTGCATATGCATTATTCGAAAAGACTCTTAGGATTTTCCATGGTCCTTCCTAACCAGGTGCCCATTTACCTAAGGTTGTGTCTCTTTTATCCATTGGCAGGATAACTTTCCAAACCAAGTCATTTATGTCAAAGGTTTTTTATTTGACCTTTTTGTTATAGAACTTGGTTATCCTCTCCTTTTGCCTCATGAGAACATCTAATGCTTTTAACCTTTCTTCATCTAAATCGACCAACTCGTCCAAAACCATATTCCAATAATGGTCAACAGGAATTTCATGTTGTCTTTGAACTCTAGTCGATTGAAGACAAATTTCTGCAGGTAACACTGAAGGAAAATCGAAACGTTTTCAGAATAAAGCAGCGGATAAAAATTCGATTTTCTTTCCTTGGATCATTACGAATTTACACATGAATCAGTGATTCGATTGTTACCTCGAAGTTTGGAATCTGAAAGCTGGAAACTGGAATCTCGATCACAGCAAAGCAAGCAGCAAGCAGCAGAGCCTCTAGCAAGTCCACACGAACGGTGCTCCTCCAAAACTCGGTGCTAGCCAAAAGAATCAGAAGTGTCAGAGAGCTAGGGTTTCTTCAAAACGTCCAACCCAAAACTTCAGCACTAGGGTTCTATTTATAGAACTCCTAGTGTGCTCTTCAAGTTAGAAGTCACTATTGGGCTTCAGTAAGCCTAATAACGAGTTTAGTAGTTTTGCTAACTAATTAGCATTGTTTACTAAACGTACCCCTTATATATAAGTCATACTTATATATTTCTCTTTTGACCGTTCTTTGTGTGTGACCCTATAGGTTCTAGTCACGTTGGCAATAATATTAAATCTAATATTTAATACTA
>Ga0228711_1012101_pt1 | contig 10702 bp, 10 predicted proteins | sample MedpolnodulmetaG_2_FD_177996 | JGI IMG/M metagenome (GOLD analysis project Ga0228711, IMG submission 177996) | Root nodule microbial communities from Medicago polymorpha collected in Santa Monica, California, United States - brown nodules | ecosystem: Host-associated > Plants > Roots > Nodule...
GTTAGTGTAAGCCATTTTAAAGTAATAGGAAATATCCCTCAAACTATTTGTTATAAAATAAAAGTGGGTCTAAGTTAGCAAATTGGTGAAGTTAACAAATATATTTTAATAAACATTACTAAAGTGGATCTAAGTTAGCAAGCTGATGCAAATGAACAAATATGTTTTAATAAAAATTACTAAAGTAACCCCCACACTATTAGTTTTAACCGACATTATAACCCAATTAAATAAGAGGTTGATTGTTCCAATGATAAAGATCAAAATAAAAGTCATTCTTCTTAGATTTAATTAATACCCAAGATAAGAGTTTTACCATATCGATGATTGTTCCTTCATTAATTTCATGTCGTAAAAAAACAAATTATTTATGAATCTTTATACCAAATGCAAGATAATCAAATGGATTTGACGCATTCACGCATCTATCTACCACTTGATACCATACCAAGAAATTTATTTTCATGTACCATGCTATTATTTGATAAAACACCACAAACCCAACCACCCAACTACTTTCGTCAAACCTTCCAAAAAAAAACAAGATATTGTGCGCTCCCATTAAATATACATTCGTTGACACTCAAACAATAATCTGATTGATTAAAACCACGTTTGAGTAGATTACCTTGTAACACCCATACTAAACGTATCTAGAAAGTTTAGTACTGGATACATTAAAATTTACAACATAAATTTCTACGAATGAATATTTTATACGGTAACATGCGTTCGTACAATCAACAATACAACATAAACTCGTCCAAAGCATAGAAAATACATCCTTAAAGTCTATAACATCCTGCAGCGGGTACGAACGAGCACTTGCTGAAATATCCATCCGACTACAAGCTTGCTAAATCCTGCTAAACCAACCTGCTGATCTGAAACAAATAAGGATTGGGATGAGACATAATGTCTCAGTGAGTTCTACCTAATCCTAGGCTATAGGTAACCGCAGGGAAACCTAGGGTTACCACGTGTCTACAATACAACCTGACGGTTGATTATACGTGTGTGGGCTTGCTTGCCTAGACGGTCGTGCATACTAGAGTCCGTCGTAGGGTTCTTCTTAACTTGTCATATAGGTCTTGACTTATATTATACGTGTCATGGCGGTTAAAGGGAACCTAAGACCGCTATGCCAAGATACACTAAACGTATCGAGGCCTAATCATAACATACTCATGACACGATCCTAAACCGGACGATCGGGGAAATCTAAGATCGTCATCGGCATAACTTCATGTATCGCTCTACGTACATGAATCTGCAAAAAACTGTACATGTCTAACCGTACACTAATCATAATCATTATGTTAGAGGTTAGCGTTGAACAAACATTAATATCTGAGTTCATTTTACGAAATGCACCGGGTGGAGTAAACCCAGCCACATTCCACTGCTGACCGGCTAAATTCCCTATCCGAGGGCTAGAACCGGACTCCCTGGTCGTGAAGGCTCCCTATCTGAGGGCTGACCTATCCAGACATAGTCTAGAGCTTATATGAAGCCACAACTTAACTGATTATAATTACTTGAACATAATTGTGTAACATATATCTGATATGTTTACGGTCATGAGAATATCTGATACTCTAACTAAGCTGTTTCTACATTGTATAACCCAATTGTTTACGTTCTAGACACATCGTTATCATATGTCAACTTATGAAGGATTGGTAACCATTCCCAAAACCTAAGGCATGCATAAAGGGGTCTAACCTATACATGCCTGCTCATTTACCACGGGTCCGAGATCTACTCGATTAGTGGTAAACTATTGACTTGATTAGTCTTAATCATACATAGAGGCTTATACTAGTTCTCGACGATCTACGTCGAGGCTCTATGTTTATCCCCACTCTTTGGATGAACTTCTACCCGGACGTATCACATATTATACTACTCTTGCGTACCATTCTTTAACTAACAATGTTAATGATTTGCCATGCCTTTCTTTTGTTTAAAGCCTTGTTAGAAATGTACTTTAGACACTTAGAATTGAGGGGTTCATAATTCAGCAAAAGATTGCAAGAAATGGGCCTCGAACGACATTTCTGGACCACAAGGAAAATTCCCAAAAGTGTTGTGCTGAGGCTGGACGCTTAAGCGAATGGGTAAGCGAGCAGAACTGTCCTCTCGACGTTTTGTACGCTTAAGCAAACAGTGCACGCTTAAGCGAACATTCATCAGTCCAAAAGTGCAGAAATCGTATTTTGGTGTAAAAACCTCAATTCCAAGCATCCTAAGGTACCCATTACATCCAGAGACACATATAAACAGTTCATAACATTTGCATGGCAACCATTAACAACATCTGATCATGAATGGTACAAAGGGGTTCTCTATCCTAATTTCATAATCATAAAACTAGGATAAGCATATTGTCTCACATGATCAAACACACAAACTCAAGGGTGGGAACTAACTAAGAACTCACTTGATTTGTAGCATTGCTCAAGCTTCGGTTCCAATTCTAACTCTAGCCATAAAGCCCTAGCTCTTGATGCATGCATGATTCTTAGCTCATCCAACCAACCCAAGCTTTAATCCATCCTTCTATTTGTTTCTTGTTCTTGAGGCTTCTATGACTCTTGCTTAATCACTAAAAACATGCATTTGGAAGCTTGATGGAAGAAGATTGAGGGAAGAGGCACCATCCTAGAGAGAAGGAGGAGAGAATTTCTTAGTCACAAACCTAGAGAGAGAAAGAGCATGACTAAATGAAATGTTTGTGACCTCCAACACTTATATACTCCTCATGCGCTATTACCAAAATGCCCTTCGTCATTCAGTGATCCTCTAGGAGGCAGTTAGAGATCCCTTCGACAGTTCAGATGCGTATTGGCATGCTCTAGTGAGGTATTCCACACGAAGCTCAATATGTGCCTTCGCCGTACTAGGGTCACGTCTTGTTGGCCCTTAGCTGGTCCGGAACAATTTAATTTATTTGTTAAAATTGTTTAATACTCTGAGCTTGTAGAATTCTGTGATTTCTATGTTAATTTTTCTTAATTAATCTGGCTTATACTTAGGGGATCTTCCAAACATCGCCTTATGATAAGTTAAGTTAATTTACAAGGAAAATTGTTCTTTTATATACATAAGTTTGTCATCATCAAAAGGGGGGAATTTGTTGAACCAATATGGGTTTTAGAACAATATTTCTAAAGTTTTGATGATAACAATGCATACAAGAACAATTGAGTACTCTAAAGTTGGTTCAAGTATGCAGGACCATATAATTAAATAATGACTCTGAAGTCAACATTTTGGCCCTGAAAGACTATATGTTCTGAACAAAGAAAAACAATTTTAGTATCGAAGAGAAGCTCTGATCTGAAGATGGTTAACAAAAAGTCAAAGCTCTGAACCAAGTACTCATCAAGTTGTGAAGCCGGAGCATTGATCTGAAGGATTAAGTCAACGGTTAATCCTATGATGAACATCTGACCCATTTTGTTTTATTTAGAAGAAACATCACTGTCTATGTTCAGTAGTACTTTTTGTCCTTCGTGAATTAAAAAAAAAAAAGACACGTTGAAGAAATAAACAAATCTCTTGAATTACAGATTGGATGCAACAAATAATTCCCAAAGAAGCAAAAAAATATGAACTACTCTTCAATTGAAAAATCCAAATTTGGCAATGGATTTGAAATCGGAAGAAAATTCTCAAGGAAGCTCGATGTGTTGACACTTTCTTCAAACAAAGGCTCTATTCAAATCTCCTGTAAAATGGACCTTAAGTGTTTGAACGAAAATACAGAACACTTGCAATTTAAAGTACCAAAACCTTGATCAAATTTCTAGCAAAGACACTTAGAAAAATTCCTATAAACTTTCATCTTAGAATTTCTTAAGTATTTTGAAATCATTTGTATTGAGCTTAAACTAGTTTATCTCTCTTTGAGTCTGAAGTTTAAACAAACATCAATTTTTTGTAAACTTTGATCATGTTGGATTGAAGGAAGTCCTCAAGGAGAGGCAAGAAATCTTAGACATGGTGTCTAATTGATTTGCAATCAATATTGATTATAGTGAAAAAAATCTCTCAAATGTGAGGGGACTTATCATAATTCCTAGTTGTGGGGTGAACCAGAATAAATATTTGTGTTGATTTTTCTCTCTATCTCTGTTGCTTTCTTTTCCTATCCTCTGATCTGTTTTAACATAGAAAAGATTTTTTAAAAAAAAAATTCAACACAATTCAACCCCTTTCTTCTATTTTTCTCACCTGCATTGTCTACGACACGCTCGATATAATTGAGTTATATAACATGACATAATTAGTAATTGACATTAATAGATAATGTTAAACAAAATAATACAACATGAAACAATGGTACTTCATGTCCATTTAACTTTGGTAATAAAAGTGATACAATATAAGGGTATTGACGAAATGCATATTAACTTAAAGAAAGATGTTCCTCCAATTAAAAATTAGACATAGGGTAAAATAAAGTCCATGATTTTATTTTAAATATTATCTTGGATACAATACACACATGCATGCATACATCTGGTTTTCATTATGGTTCACCATTCCCTCCATTTTCACTACCTCCTTTTTGTTCACCTCCACCTTGTGAACTTCCTCCACCATGATTTCCTCCTGAGCCTGACCCACTTGAGCCTTGTTCACCATTTTTTCTTCCTGCAGCACCTTTTTCTCCATAGTTTATCCATCCTCCCCCCCATGGTTTCCATGCAACTGTCTCAACTTTTGATATGACGTCTTCTGTTGCCCCAACTGCAAATTAACAAACACTTTTTATTAAGTATAATAAAAGAAGGAAAAATTGTGCATTCAATTAATATACACATACATACGTTGTTTCCCATCTTTAGATTGTTCAATTGCCTCAACAGAGATAAAAATTAGTGCACAAATAAAGAGTTCAAAGATTAAATGTTTGGTTTTCATCCTTGATTAATTCAATTAAGAGTATATTGTAGTGAAATATGAATATGATCGTGTGTTACTTATAGTGATCATTGGACAAAATATATATAAAAGAAAAAATAATAATATCATACATACCATTTGGCTTATTGTGAGGATACTAAGTCATAAACATCTATTAATCCATTCAAGAGTTAAATTGGGACATGTTTATGCGGTAAGAATGTTTTTTACACAATGACAATTAATAAGTGCAGGGTTAGGATGTTTGATAATTTCTTTAATCTTAAATATAGCTATAGGCTATAGCAATATGTGGAAACATAATAAATGTTATCAATAACCAAGGTTGTCAACCTCTCGAGTTATCATTTAAATGCTTATTATTAATTTACAATTTTATGTTACTAAACAGGTTAATTGATAAATAAATTCTCTTTTTGATAAATTCTTATGAACTCGAGTAAACTCTATAAATCGCTAACTCTCGACTGTACTAGGGAGGTTACAAGTTATAGTTCTATATTGATTTGGCCTTAAAATATAATATTTTGTTTTGCAATATATTTTGTTTTAAAATGTAAAGTTAGGATTTTTAGTGTTGTTTTGGGGGAAGACTAGTACGTATCAATATGATTTTGTTGTATTTTTTTAAAAAAACAAAATTTACCATTTATTTTTGACGTTGTACCTATTCAAAAAGTATTTTTTGACAATTATTTTAAAAGTTATTATCCAATTATAATTCTTTATGGTTTATTTCTTAGATCAACCAAAAATTTAGTCATAACAATTTATCTATTTAAAATAATGAGTAACTGTTTATTTATTTTTGCAAGATATTGAGTAAATGTTAGATTCTGTGAAGGTCATCAGACTCAGAAGCTGACGGCCAAATTTGGATGACCCTCAGATTTGAAAAAATACTGAGGGACCTAGAATCCACGTTGGTTTTGTTTTATTCTGTGAATTGTCCCTATCATAATATCTGATATAGCAGTTCTCTTGTCTTCTTCTGTCTACGTGTGCAAACAGACAAAGGACCTCAAGAACAAAAAGAATGCAACAAATAATTCTACTTCCAGCGAAGAAAATTCAAAGGACTATTCAACGGAATTATCCATATCACGCAAAGGGCCAACTTTCTTGATTGAAACTTTTCAACGACTCTATTTGCGTTGGCACTCTTTTCTAACGTCTCTCGCCTTACACTACCATTTGTTCACTTGTTCACTTTACACTACCATTGTTAAATCTAGTATAAGAACAAATTAACTTGTTTATTCTTGTATTCACTTTACACTTATGCCGTAGGATTTTTGTATTCAAGTTTATATCTTATAAATCCTAAAGAGTTTGTTCATTTGTTCACTTTACACTACCATTATCCAATGTAAGAACAAATTAACTTGTTTACTATTGTAAACATTTAGAAAGTCTCTCGCCTACGTGCTTGAGCAGATAAGTCTCTTGGTGAAACCTTGAGCAACTAGGAAGTCTCAATCAGTTGTGATTGAGCAAAGGAAAGTCTCTTGGAGTTGTCCTTGAGAAGGGAAAACTTTAGGTAGTGTCCTAGAGCAAAGAACTCTTGAGCATTTGTGCTTGAGCAAGGGAGCCTCTTGGAAGGGTCTTTCAGCAATTTGTAATCCATACTAATTATAGTGAAATCCCTTAGAAGTGAAAGGAGACTAGACTAATCTTATGTTGTGGGAGGAACCAATGCAAAATTTCTTCGTGTCTACTATCTCTCTCTCTCTTTCTCTTTATCTTTGTGTTCTGTATTTATCCGCTTCACTAAGACTCTGAGTCAGAATCTGCATACCACAGATTCTGACCAGGTTTTTAACAACAAAGAAAAAGAAATCGAAAAAAGCCACCATAATTCAACCCGCCTTCTTGTGTTTTCTCACCTTCATGTCGTATGGTGTTTCTTGCTTTATAGGCTTGGGTCGACCTTGAACCCAGCCGAATTGGGCCTTGGAAAGTTTGAAACAGTTCCCCCTAAGCCTATAGGTTGAGGGAGTCAGGTTGTAGCTTAATAGAAGTACCTCGGGGGACATGCGTTCATTGTCAAGGGCCTCATCGTACTTGTCGTATTTGGACTGCATAAAGTCACACCAGGCTTCAAATGTCCTTATGAGATTTTGGAAGATCATGTTCCAATGGTTTTCTACCTTCTGGTTTGGTAGTGTCTGGACCTTTATGGGTGCATATGAGCAAGGGAATTTCTGATTTTAGTCAGCTGGATTGTTAATGACATCATTTTCTTATTTGCGAGGCGATCAATTCTAAAGGGGTTGAGAATAGAAATTCTCTAAACTTGTGGGTCCTGGTCTTTGACTTTGAAAGGCCCTTGTCGGGTGCGTTGTCTTTCCTTCCCTTGGTGCCTAGACCTTGATTTGATCTGGACAAGAAGGTAAGGGTTGATTCCTTTTCTACAACTTGTGAAATTCTAGCGCACTTGTCTTAATATGTTCTGTATGATGTTACAACTTTTATAATGTTCCGTTCAATGTTCCAACATTACGTAATAAGCAGAAATAAAAACAAGAAAATAAATGACAAGAAAGTAAAGAACACAGTGAGTTTGTTGACCCAGTTAGGTGACAAACACACCTACTCTGGGGGCTACCAAGCCAGGAAGGAAATCCACTAGTGTAGTCCTTATTTTATAGCTCTCATCAAACTCCTCGTTTACACTAAAGACCTAGGACCTACCCGTATAGACTTCAACCTAGGAACTCCTAGATCTGAGATCCCATCTCACTATCCTATGGTCAGTCACAGCCCATGTGACCTATCAGACCTCAAACAACAAACACAAAGATGAAGTTACCTTCAAACAAACAACTAGCACCTTGTTTCACAACTTTGGTGTAGTACACAAGAGTATCAAACTCAACACACAGTCCTAAACATGTATCACAAATGACACAAGAAAAGCTCACAATAAAGGCTCTAAACTTGCATAAACATGATACAAAAGTAGAGCACATGTAGACTCAAAACCCTAAAAATCTAAACTTTTTAGAATGACGGCTTGAATGATCAATTAGGTCTTGAAGTCTTGTTTATATACTGAAGCAGTTTGGGCCAAATACTTAGTTGGGCTTCAGAACAAAGCAGATCGGTTCAGCTAATATGCAAAACAAGAATCAGAAACAAATATGGAAAGTCTTAAATGTCGGAACATCTTTAGGATCGTCCCAACCAATAACAAATATTTCCTAAAATATAAATAATACTCTAGAAATATTCCACAGCTAATTCTGTAAAGACATGCGCGTTGCTTGGTCAATAAGATAAGGAAATATTGTTTCCTTAAACAATAAAGGGCGCGCGTACAAATAGGCATGAACCCAGGCACACTGAACCGTGCCAGGATGTTGGAACATCGTATCAAACATCTTACAGGGATGCCTAAACACATGTTGGAACATTGGTTCCAACTTACACACCAAGGATATTTGTTTTAGCAATAATGCAGCCAATACAAATACCCAACAATCTCCCCCTTTGACAAATTTTTGACAAAAACAAATTAAGGTCAAATCCAATGAATAAAGAGGGATACAGAATACCATTTCTCCAAAAGCATGCATACATACCTATGAAGAAACAGCTAGCACACACAATCCAAAGAGATACCTTAGATACACTTCCTCCAGTCATCACGAACACATATTCAAGAAGAAGAAGTAGCAGACAGTATCACTAAAGAGATGTCAGAAGTGTGCATACAAGAATACCTCACATAGTCTTCAATTACAGCTTCAGTTGTAGAGGTATTACACTTATCAGAGACATGCAGCAGTGGATCAGATAAATATCATAGTCTCACAAGAGCAGATGAAAAATAAATTCCTATGCTACAACTAGGAAACATAAGTTCCCATACATTGAATGTTCCACCATCCTTCATCACATAGAGCACAAGAAAAATAAATTCCTATGCTACAATCAGGGAAAATGAATTCCCACACAAGAATAAGATGTTTCAACATCCTTCATAACATCAGACAGGAGTACCTGCCACACATAGAGTCAAGGAAAAAATAAATTTCCCAAACCTACAGAGTACTGTCACCAACCAACCATAGAAGCAAGGGAAAAATAAATTCCCACACTTACACGTGACATACATGGATGTCTATAGAGTACTGTCACCAACCACATAAAGAAGCAAGGGAAAAATTCGCATACTTACAAGTGACAGACATGGATGTCTAAACATCTGACTCAACATCCTGTCAACCTGCTTGGACTAGCACAAGCACACATAGAAGTATCACTCCCCCTGAATATATGAACCTATGAGTGACTACTTACAGGAATATTCCATTACTCCCCCTGAATACATGCATATAAAAAGATACAAACTTCTAATGCATAGATAAAAGAATAACATCAGGTTTTGGGCATAAAGTCTTTCAAGGAATGTTCACCAACTAGCAGACCTATCAGGAGACCTAAGCTAGCAGACCTATCAAGGTCACACAGAGCACCTAGACTTTTATAAAAGTCATACACATAGACATGTTCCATGATATTATAACACATCAGTAGGAAACATGTACAACATAAATACTGAGAAAAATAAGTTCTTAGAGTAGCATCAAGATGTTGCAGCACAGTGCCAACATTTACACATAACCTAACATTTACACATAAAGGATATTTGTTTTAGCAATAATGCAGCCAATACAAATACCTAACAACTTGTCATCAACTTTTGTTGTTTGGTTTGTTTCTGTCTGTGCTTTCTTGACAAGACAGATGTCCCACAACTTGGTCGCACCTTTTCGAGGCACCCTTCCTTCTGGCCTCTTACTAGATTAGTCCTTGGAACTTTTCCTTTTCATATGGCTTTCTAGAGCCTATTTAAATGTCTTTTGCAGTTCTTTTTGCAGTTTCTACATTTCTTCTTGCTCTCTTGTCTTTGTGATGATCATCAAAAGAATTCATCTTAATGTTTGCCTTCTTCTTGGTCACACCTTTTCGAGGCACCCTTCCTTCTGGCCTCTTACTAGATTAGTCCTTGGAACTTTTCCTTTTCATATGGCTTTCTAGAGCCTATTTAAATGTTTTTTGCAATTTCTACATTTCCTCTTGCTCTCTTGTCTTTTTGATGATCATCAAGAGAATTCATCTTCATGTTTGCCTTCTTCTTCGTTCCTTACTGTCGTTCTGCACCAAGTAAGATTTCTTGATTTCTACTTTCTTTAGTTGTTTTTTCCGCTTTCTAGGTGGAGGTCGTTGGGCTTTGATCCTTGCCGGAGAATTTAGGATCCTCTTTGCTTCGTGTGCCTCTAGAATCCTCTTTTCTATATATGGGTTTCCCGCTTTCCTCCTTCCTTGGGGACCTTCTGCCATCTCCTTTTTTGACAATTCTAGGTAAGTACCCAAGTAACATGGTGGACGATGAACCTTTGTTGTGCCCCGCCCCCTCCCCCCAGTTTTAACGGGTTCACTCTTGACGAGTTTATGTCCAACAGTCAAGATCAGGGATTACTAGGTCGTCATTCCTTTCGATTTTTTCGACTTTGTTCGTGTTGGGCTCTTAGCGTTTAAATGGCATGCCCTTCTCTATTATGGTCTAATTGTTGCCTTATCTTTTTATGGACAAATATGTGGATATGAATTGGCGAAAGATCTACCCTCAAGGTGTAACACCCCGTTTTCCCAACAATGTAAATAATACAAATAATCAGAGTATTCAACGTAAAACGGAATGTCACACTACTTTTAAAACATAAATAGAGTAAAGTTACTATTTATCAAAACAACCCTG
>Ga0228711_1012102_pt1 | contig 10702 bp, 3 predicted proteins | sample MedpolnodulmetaG_2_FD_177996 | JGI IMG/M metagenome (GOLD analysis project Ga0228711, IMG submission 177996) | Root nodule microbial communities from Medicago polymorpha collected in Santa Monica, California, United States - brown nodules | ecosystem: Host-associated > Plants > Roots > Nodule...
CAAATAACATCCATCATCATCATCATTGACACTTTTAAAAATAATTTATAAAAATTTAATAAAAATATTGTTTTCTTTAACAATTTTATTACCAAGAAACGAAAGTTTATTGCAAAAAAAAAAAAACAGATCATGCAAAAAATTATAACATGATATACATCAACATATATAACAAATTCAGCCAATAATAAATTCGAAAATTTCATATAAAACATGTACAACACTTTCTAATTTTCTAATTCGAAAATTAGAAACTACTAACTTGTTGAAGCTTTTCCCAAGAACAGATCCGGACAACAACCAAGCTAAGCAAAAGCACCACAGGAGGCAGTATCACTTTAACACTGATGCAAATGACATAAAAAAAATTCATATAAGTTAATTAGTAATAAAAACTAGAAACATAAAAATATAAATGAAGAAAATTTACCAAGTTAAACTTGTTTAGTGTTGCTGAAGAAGAGAGAGGAATATTATGGTGGAAATGAAGTGAAAAAAAAATTCAAAGTGTCTGAGTGAGAAGAGGGATCTGCGCTTGAATATATAGGGAAAGCAAGCCAGGGAAAAAACGAGGGGTATGCCCCTCGCATAACCAGTCAACACAGCTAGCAATAGGTAGCCTGCAGAATAGCTGTAGAACGGCTCTTTTTGCAGAAAATAACCCAGGGCTTTGCTGCAATTTGCCAGGGGTAATCCCTTCGGACAGCAGCTTTTCAGCTTTATGGCAGAGATCAGTCTTCTCATCTGATTCCTTGCAGATATTCCCCATAAGCCAGCTGCACCTTGTCCCCTATTTGAAATTTGATTTTCCCGCTTCACAATTTGCAACAGGTCCTGCAATTTGCGAGGGGCCTTTTCCCTGGCTGTACCCCACGTTTTTTTCCCAGGAGTGCATGCCCCTGTCTTAAATCCCTGGCAAATTGCACTATTTCTTGTAGTGGTAAAAACTTTATTATTTGTTATTCATGTGTGTATTTTATCACAATCTTGCTCCTCAATTTTTCAAAATGAGGGGTGCACCTTGGGTAGAGGTGTTATAACTTATAATCATTGATTGGAAAATCGAGTGAGTAGATTTTAACAACTTAATTATTGTTATTCATGTATATGTATCACAATCTCTGTCGTCAATTTTTCTATCATCTATTATAAGTATGTAATTTTCATTTAGATGCACTCTCACTTTAGAGCAGACAAATTCACTTGCAAGTTGCTAAAGTAAAACAACTTAATAAGATTGTGTTTAAATTTTTTTAATTTTCTTCAATTAGTTATCCAGTTTGAGCATTTCCAATAGCTATTGTTTATCTGTTTTGAGGTCTTCAAAAAGCTATTATGCTTTCTTTTCAACATCTTTTCCAATTTGAAAAGCTATTAATCATTCTCTTCTTTTATTTCCCCCCTTTTGCTAGTATGTGGATCACTCTGTTACTATCAAAGCTTGTACGGGTTTGAATGGTATGAACTTGGGAGGGGAAGTATTAACGGTTGTTCAGGCTATGCCTGATGCATCACCTGTGGTAAGTTCCCCACATGTTCATTTTTATTGTCTCTTTCCAATTCATGGTTGTGATTCCGTACCTTGATATGGCACTTTCTTTGGTGCATTAACTGGATATGGGCACTTTCTAAAATAAAAATATTTCCAGGAAAATGATAGTAAACCACCATCTTATGGCATTCCAGAGCATGCAGAGCCACTGCTCAAAGAGCCAACACAAGTACTGGAGATTAAAAATGTGGTATGAATTTTTTTATTATTTATGAGGTTATTTTATGTTCTCGTTTGGTCTCAGTAGCATTCTTTCTAATCCCTTTCTACTATTTAAGTTTTCGTTAGCTTATTTTGCATGATACAAATCCAATCATGACTGCTTATAGTGTTAAAATTATAATTACAATAGAGAAATGTTAACAAGACTCTATGTTTCGTCTTTCAATACACTATTGAAGAGTGAAATACATGCGAGTCACCACATTGAGAATGGGACACATATGACTTCAGTGAGGTTCACATGAATTTCTCTATAACAATAGTGTGCTGAAATTGTGTTACTGGCATTCCTCAGTGTTCTTTAGTTTCAAGCAGAAATAATTGTAGCCGGATTCTGGTTGCATTTAGTATGAAAAAGGGTATTAGACTTGTACAAATCTTTATGAGCCTTTGCCTAATAGCTTCTGGTCAAGCATGTTTCTTTTTTATATTGTCGTTAGTTAAATTGGATGTTTCAGTGATTACCTTTTGAGTTCTATTTGTTTAATATGAATAGTTCACAGTGGAGTCTCTATCGTCTTTATCTGACATGGTAATCAAAGAAATTTTGGAGGATGTACGATTAGAATGTGCAAGGTAATTAAGAATTGTACTATTTTTCTCCACGGTTTTCAAACTTTGTGAAGTTGTAAATATTTATCATAAGTCTTTATTTTCTTGCAGATTTGGGACTCTTAAATCAATTCATGTGGCCAGGCATTGCAAGGACGATAATTTAGCAACCAAATCAGAAGTTAAAAAGAATTCCAAAGAACCTACTCCAGACACACACACTGTTACTAATGATGCTGAATCTAGTTTCTCTGAAGAGGCTACTTACTCCAATTCTAAAGGAACAGGTGGAATGGAGTTCCATGGTGACAAAGTGGTAGAAGAAGACAAAGATAATGATGGTACTAGTGTTAATGTTGATAAAAATGCTGAAGTTTTTGATAATACCACATGTCAAGAGCATCTTGTGAGTGATTCAACAGTAATAGATGCTGGCAATGAAGATTTGCCTAGTAGTACCATTCAAGGATGTCCTGATCAGGGGAATACACCTAATGATGATCCAGAGTTACATGATATCATGTTTGCTAACAATATTGATGTTGAAAAGACAGTGGTTGGCAATACGGACTCAGAAAACATGGTTTGTCCACTTCAGGAAGGCTTTTCTGAATGTGATGCCAGTTTAGAAGTTGGTCCCAGCAAGGACATCAAGGAAGAAGATGAGGAGGAAGATGATACTTATAATCATGTATTCGAAGAAGGTTCCGTTCTTGTTGAGTACGCAAGATCTGAAGCATGTCAATCGGCAGCTCATTGTTTGCATAGACGTTTCTTTGACGGCAGAATGGTGACAGTTCGGTATGTTGCTCCGAGTCTATACAGAGCAAGGTTTACAAAATGAGCATTTCAAATTGAGTGGCAACTCTTGGTTATATGAAGAACATAAAGTGTTATGTGGTTGTGCATGAACAGATTAATTAATCTGATTGACTTTGTCAGCATGCTTCTTTCATGTAAGATCTGTGAGGAATGTTTTTTTTTAAAAATTTGAATATTTAGAGCGGGAAAAAGCATGATTGATCAATGCCAATGTGATAAAAATGTAGTAGCATAATCAAGTTTGGAGCTGCAGATGACTTGTGAAGACTTGCATTTTTAACCTGGAAAAATTCATTTCGCACCTAATGTTTTGACTAGATCAGTTACACCAATTGGAGATATTTGTTATACAAGGATTTGTTGCATTATGAACTGGTTGTATATTCAGGTATTTTTAGATGTTAGTTAACAGGGCCATGTTTTTTTTTCTTCAATATTAGCCAAACGTAGTCTTTATTTACCAATATTTTTTTATCGTTGATATGACTTACATTTTACCTCTCGTTAGATATGAGGGACGACTATGAGTGAGTTTTTGTTAAATTTACACCACTCTACATGAATTCAAACTGTAGATTTGAGTTCTGTATATTTAGTGTACAAATTTGACATCATTTTAATGACCAATACCTTATAAAATACAAGTGAACGTTAAATTTTTGAGAAGTGAAAATTAATTATATATGATGATTGTTTACATGTGAATGTTTATTTAAACTTTAGTATACATATTCTTTTTTGAGGAAAATTAAAATTTCGTATACATAATTATCATTTTTTTATCATGTTAATATACTAATTAATGATTACATTTATTAAATTTTATTCTACAAATTTATTAAATAGAACAAGTAAATGATTACTCTTTTTTTTTGGACAGATTAAGATTTACTCTTGTAATAAATGATTCCCTGTCTTACATATGTGATAATTCATCGACCAATATGAATAAAAGGACCAAGACAATAAAGATTCTTAAAGTGGTAAATGCTCGATTTCTCTGATCAGTGCTTTGTTTTAGAGTTAATAATATACACATTCTTCATTGTAGTCCCTTAACAAAAAATCTTGGAACCCAATTTGGTCCATAAAAGTTATGATTTTTAGTTCGTGAGAAAAATAAATTAGAATAGTCTCTCAAGCTGAACTTCCATATAAACTTGGAATTTATGCTGATAGGTAATTTTCTAATCAAGCTCACCAGTCTACCACATACATGTATGTTACTAAAATGAGGGATAACATGGTTCTTGACAATGATTGTAAATGGATGGTTTAATATCTATACAGCTGATGTAAATCTTTATATGGTGTCTTCTTCCTTGTTATGTTGGTTTCTCCATTGAAGAGATACAAAGTTTTAGATTGCAATTTATTCTGTCACTCTCTAATTGCGTCATGAGTTAGACTAACATGCAAAACAATTACAATAAGAAAAATGCTAACATGTACCCTTAAGCATACATGTTAAGTAACTCAATGTGAAAATCTTGTCTTGAAAATTGTATCAATTTATTTTTTTAAAAGTTAAAATTAATTTTTAGTAATAAATACTTTCAATTTGTGGAAATGGTAGCATGACCCTTGTAATAAATCTTTCTTTAACCCCTATCTTATGGTAATGTTTGTGAATGGTGGTCTCATATTTTACTTTGTTCATTGTGACATGTCTTGTGTTATTTGTGTTGTTTATAAAACAAATATAGATATAATTTAGTCTATGAGAAATATAAAACAAGAGTTTAGGAGGAAATGGGAAATGTAGTAGGGGTGATTACAATGCAAACACTTGTGATTAGTTAGTTATTTACGACACTTTAGATACTAGAAAATCTAGTACTGCCGCTTCGATTTGTGAGAATGTATTTTCCAATGTTTTCAATTTATGAAACATTATTGTTTCAGTCTCTGCATAAAATAGAATGGGGCATGTTGCAGATTATGGTGGTCTCATATTGCTCAGTCCTCTCTGTTTTTATATATACGTCGGAGTCGATCATTGCATGCATGCATGTCAGTTCATAACTTCAACTATTAATATTTTTAATTATCGATAATAAAAAGTTAAAAAATTGATATTTTAAAAATATTCATTAAGACAAATCGAACATATTACATAATAGTAACATTATTTATATATTAATAAAAAAATATGGTCAAAGTAAATAAGATGAATAATGTACATTATGAAAATACGACGTGTATTTAAGAACGAAGGTCGTATTAGTTACAATGTTTTCTGTTTATTTTTTCTAATTGATTTTCATCGTTTCCTATTTCTAACACACTATAAATAAATAAATAAATAAAAAGCACTCCTAGTTAATAAATAACAAAAATAAGATTTTGTTTTTATAATATTTTTTAATATAAAAACTGTCAGTAAAAACAAAAATCTAAACAAACACCACCTTTGCCTAAGACTGAACAACATTTTAATAACTTTATGAATCTTAATTTTGATTTGGTGATGGAAAATCATCAATATCTCATGATGAAAATCATAATGGTGTCAATTTCCAGTTAATGGTAACTTGGTAGCTCAGATTCATATTGAACCACTAAATCAAGTAGGGGAACTAAATTGTAGTTTCATATACAATTTCAGTAAAGGAAGAAGAACTGTATATTTTTATTCTTTCAAAGCTCTTCATAATGTGATACAGTGTCCCATTATACAAATATCGTTGACCTTTCTATACAAATTATTTAATTATTGATTTTTTTGAACAAAATTTTAATTAATGATCGGTTCAAATAAAATGTTCATAACTTTATATGATGTCATAATTTCAATGTTCACTCTAAGCTTTATAGTGGAGTTTTAGTGTATCACCTTTAAATCAATGTATTGACAGATTATAAGTTAGTTGATAATTTTCATGACATCACCCAATTTCACATCAAATTATTGGAGGAACTTTCCAAATCTTGGAATATTTTACATCACATATTTTATAGCCAAGAAATATTCATTTTTTCTTGGTTAATGCCTTGAGGGAGCAATGCATGTATTGAAAGTTGGAGTTAGGTTAAGAGATTTGATTATAATAATTCATTCATCAAATAAGAGTAAAATAGGTCAAATATCTCTAGTACATTTTTCTCTTTTTATTTTTATTATTTTATTTACTTTCTTTAATTGGCCACTTTGGTTTGGCCTTAATGGTAATGTCCCTATCACTATTATGTACAACCTCCACTAAAAAGATTGAATAACTTTGGCCTTTGCTCATTAGTCAAAAACATTAAATTAAATTCAATGTTTCCCACCCAAATGAGAGCCCTTCAATAATAAATTATGCATTATTCAACTTGGTTGATTCCACCTTGAATCCAGAAATTAAAACCTATATATCAATGATGAAACCTTTAGTAACAAATATATACATGGTCCTGTAACAAACATAAAAAACATATGGTCCTCATCCATGGATGCTATGCAGCATATTTTACAATTTTTTATCCAATGATAAATGAGTATCGTGTGAAGTATAAAAATCCACTATAGTTTGTTTTGGAAGTATATTTGTTCACCCCTGTCCACATAAACATATTGGATAGGCCAAAAGATATCCAAAAATGTAGTTTAGTGGTATGAGTTGAGACAAATGAGTATTACGAAAGAGTTTCGGGGGTTCAATCTCTATTCCTAAAAAAATCTCTCCTAAGGAATTCTCTCTCTAACATAACAATTTAACAACTAACAATAAATATTTAAGGTTATTGTAGAGAGAGAAATATATAAAATGAGATATTAAATTATTAAGGTTATTGTAAGAAAAAGATAAATTGTTGTATCAAATAGTAAAATGTATTTATTGTTTTGGTTTGTGTAAAAAGACAAAAAATGACGGTTAAAAAGTAACAGAGAGAGTAACAAACAAAGATCTCCATCATGAAAGGATTAAAAGGAATCAAGAGGTACATTCGATTGATATTGATTCCAATTATGTGAATTTGCTCCCATGTTGCTTGGACAAGTAGACTAAAAAGTGTGAAACTGATTATTTCTCTCAAGTTGGCTTACCAAAATTGCCTATGAGGAATGTAATGGTGGAATATAAAATGTCTTTTTCTTTTGAAAAGTAGATAATTTTATGTGATGATAGTTATGAACACCTTAAGGACTTTAAGAGAAAGATATGGTTTTGTACTTATTATAGTCATATTCAGTCTTCAAACTATGCTCTTCAAGTATCAGCAGCCTCACTGCAGATGTGCTTGGTCTTAGGGTAAAAAGTGACATATCTCTTGTTTGATTGCTCTTTTCTTTTTCTATTTCTAACACTATGCTGATTTTGAGTAAAGAGTCATTGTTTTTGTTACGATGATATTGTTACGAAGTTTCCACCATCGCTTAGCTATGATTAATATCTGTCGGGGATCAATGAGACACATAAGATGAGTTCACCCCTCCTAACCGGATTTTTTCCCATACACATTAGTTAGGGATCGAACCCTTGACCATATGTTTAAGGGGTCCAAACCACTTACCACTTGAATCAATCCATGTTGGTAATAAAGAGTCTTTTTTTTTTGTCTAGTAGCCTAGTGGTTAGAGCTCACACAATTAAATATGGAGAAGTGGGATGTCCGGGGTTCGAACCCCGGCCCCTGCATAAATTATGCAATGTCCCTACCAATTGAGTTAAGCTCACGGGAAACGGTAGTAAAGAATCATTTTAATCCCATCAAATTATATTAAAATTTATATATTAAAATTATAGTATCTGAATATTTGAAAATTTGCAAAAACATCCTTAAGTGTCTTTTTTGGTAATTATATAGACCAAATTGATTAATGAAGATATGTTTTAAGACCAAACTAATTAATGAAAGATGCATTTAAGGATTAAACTTACTATTGAAAACAACATTTATGTACATTTTTGTAGTTTTGACACATTAAAAAGACTATTGTGGCACACATTTAATAATCAAAATGAATATTTACTAGCTAATTTTGGGTGGGTACCGGGCAAGCTCAAAATATCATTTCCTAGTGGTCTCATAAATAATTACTTGCTAAAGTTCTTACTATCCACGTAAGTATTATAAGAAAAAGACAAATAATTTAATCAAGAGTAATAAATCTATTGATTAAGGGAAATGCTAACCGAGGATACTGATTAAGAGGATGACACAATTTATTTCTTGGATTATACGAAAAATAACTTTAAAATAACAAGAAAAGAGAAGAGGATGACACAATTTATTTCATTAAAGGGACTTGTTATATGATTAGCAAAATAATTGGTCGTCTAAATTAATTAAGCAGTGCTTTGTTAACAATGTGCATACATATGGATAGTAAGAACTTAGAGGTCAAACAAATAAAATACGAACTATTAGTATTACCCATTCTTTTACAGCCAAGTTTTTGGGATAGCCTTGCTGTCTCCACTCTCCAAACTTAATACAAGGCTGTAGGCTAAAGGACTTTTGGGTGGGTGGGTGTGTAACAAAGATATCAATCAAAATTTGATTGGAATCACTTATCCTATTATTCTATCTATTTCCTTGCCCTTTCAGTGAAAACATAACATCTTAAGATAATAATTAATTATGTGGAATTTTAAATGTAACATCCCTCTTTTTGTGATTCCACTGTAGTCTAAGTATTCGTTAGAGAAGTGCCTTATAACACCTAGAAATAAGTATTATTAATCTTGTATTGCACATTTGAACGTTTTTCCCACGCTTTCGGATTTCGTTAAGGACATATGTGTGGTATTCACATCATTTCTTGAGTTGTACTCATCCAATCAATTTGATTGTTGAATATTTGGAAATCTAATTCAATTAATCTAGTGATCAATCAAAACATCCCGTGCTGAATTTCCCGCTTTCGGGAATCGCTTTGGAAAAGAATTTCGAAACCAAAAAAACTATTTGGTTTCGGACATGGAGAGCAGAGTCGATGATTGTTGGGTTTGGAAGTTTATTTGAAGGAGGTCTTTTTTAGCTCGAGAGGAAGGAATCTATAAGAGTGTGTTTGGATGAGGTAATTGAGAAATTTTAAAGAATTTATAATTTTATGTAATTTAAATTATTCAACTAAATTACTTTCATTTCTCAATACTTTTATTTGGATGGAGTAATAAAAAATTTCATTGTCATCATTTTTGACCAAATTTTATAAATTTAATTTTTTTGGGCCAAATTAATAAAATGTAATTAGGGGTCAATTTGTAAATTCCAAAAAAAATTGATGGGTCAAATTATAATTTTTGAAAAAATGAGGGGTCAATTTGCAATTTTTTAGAAAACTATTGGGGTCAAATTGAAAATTTTGGAAAAATTTAGGACCAAAATGAAAAATTTGAAATATAATAACAATGAAGAATTTCAAAATTCTTAACTTTTAGGTGTCATTTGAAATTCTCTAAATTTAACTTGAACAAAATACTTCATAAATTTCCATTATTTTGAAAATCTTCAAATTATTATCCAAACAATAGAATTCACCTCAAAGTATTTGAATTCTCTCAAAATATTACATTCCCTCAAAACAACCTCCCATCCAAACACACTAAGGATTTTATGTATTTGGTTACTTGGTTCAATTTTCGGCAAAAGATAATGAGTGGAGTAACCAATTAACGTTCATGGATCTTTTTTTGGTAAACTCCATTTACATATATCTTTGCATTCAAAATTTTCCCTCCTCCTTTGATGATTCAAGGGGAAAGCTACTTGATAAGAATCGAGGGAGTTATGCTCCTTCAAAAGTCTTAGTTTTTTTTATTGGTCAATGCTTCTTAATCGTCTTCCAACAAAAAATATCATTTGATGCTTTGGAGTGGCGTCGTTCACTATGGTATGAAATTTTCGAATGAATTGGTGTGGTATCGTGCGCCCAAGTAAAATGTCAGCATTGCTTGAGATTTTCTTGCGGGGGTGGGGGTGGTGGGGGTGGAGGTGGTGGATGATATAAAAACTATATAGTGGAATTGGTTTTTGGATAGAAGTTTGTGTCCTCTGTATGTTTTAAAAATGATTTTATTTTCCACTAGATTGTATGTTTCCGTGATTTCTTTGTTATTTTTTATTCCTTGTTTAGGAAGGTACAAACGTACAAAATCACAACTCTACAAATTGAAACTTTTGCATTTCATGACAAATTTTACATTGGTAATTGTGATAGACTCATGTTTGATGGACAAAACATCAAATCAAAACATCAAAAGGCACTACGACAATTGCCAACAGTCACAAATTTGGAGATTCACATGGATTTCAGGGGACTTGCAACGGTTTGAACAGTCGCAATTGTATATTTTAAAATTTATAATTTAATATGCTGCGACTGTTTGAACAGTCGCAAATGTATTTTTTTTTTTATAAAAAAGTCACAAAAATTTATTTATTTTTGAAATTGATATGCCCTGATTTAAAAAAATTTCTCTAGAATTTGAAGACAATCTCAAAATATATTACTATAGACTTAGAATACATAATTCAAGAGTAAGAAGTTTGATCCATACATCAACTTTACTAAAACAAAAGATATATAGTACCAAGTTTAAACATTCAAAAAACGAAACACTA
>Ga0228711_1012103_pt1 | contig 10701 bp, 7 predicted proteins | sample MedpolnodulmetaG_2_FD_177996 | JGI IMG/M metagenome (GOLD analysis project Ga0228711, IMG submission 177996) | Root nodule microbial communities from Medicago polymorpha collected in Santa Monica, California, United States - brown nodules | ecosystem: Host-associated > Plants > Roots > Nodule...
GTATTCATGTTAATTTACTTCAGCCATAGGAAATAATGATAGATTAATTTGGCTGAAGGAATCTTGAGAGTTATTTGCATTTTCCTTTGTAATTCAGCAAGTGTCCCTCCTACCTATATATAGGACATGAAAATTGAATAAAAGTTAAGTTGAATTTTGATAAAAAGTGAGTAATTGCTCTTTAGGTTCTGGATTGGACCTTATATTGATCATATCAAGAATCCTTTCTTGTGGTGATCCTCATTTCCATAGACTTATCATTTTCTAGGATTAGAAAGTGTGGCGTCCCTAAACTCTCCATTCCACTTCTTGTTTGAAACCACAAATCAGCCTAAACACCAATTCAAAACCAAATTCTCGTTTTCAACTCAAACCATCGTCAAAATCAATCCCAATTACATAATTTTCGTTTCCTTTTGGCACATAATTTCATTAACAATATTTTCAGTCCATTTCTTTTGTTTTGTGCCTATATTTAATCTTTCAGCAAGCATCTTTTATCAATTCGAAATTAAAAGTCAAATATGAACAATTTTCACAAAATAGTGTTCATCAATTAACAACATTATAACTAGGTCTAGAGCTTGAACTATCACCAGATGCCATGTTTTTCTCAGATCTTTTCTGTTACACTGTTAAGTGCGATGATAACAGAACCAAGGCTCTAGATACCAATTGAAGGTGATAAAAACACAAGAAGGGGGGTTGAATTGTGTTTTATTTTTCTTCTCCTAAAACCGAGTTCACTAATCAGAAGCTGATTGAGTTCAGGTTCTGATGCAATGGTTAGAGTCTAAATGCAGCGGATAAGTAAAGAGAGAGAGAAAGAGGGAAGACACCAAGCAATTTATAGTGGTTCCTTCCACAATCCGGAAGTAGTCCACTTCTCCTTGCACTTCCAAGGAGAGTTCACTAAAATCAATATCTGATTACAATTGCTCAAGCACAAAAGTAAGAGACTTCAAACTACTCAAGCACAATAGCAAGAGGTTTCCTATGCGAAAGCACATCTGCAAGAGATTTCCTATGCTCAAGCACAACTGCAAGAGATATCATATTCAAACAGAATTACAAAGAAAATGTTTGAAGTTTAGCACTTGATATACAATCAGTGTTGTTCACAATACAAATCACATAGGACTCTTAAGACTCTAGAATTTCTAAGATATGAAAGTTGTTAAGAAATTCTAAGTGAACTATGATGTGAAATAATTTCAGCAGAGGTTTGGCACTTGTAAAATTGTTGTAAGAGTCTTTCCAATCTTCAGGTTTTCACTCCTTTATATAAAGGTGTGAGAGATACGTTGGAAATTGCCAGCACATCATAAAAAGAGTCGTTGTTGGAGCTTGATCAAATCACCAATGATTTGTTGCTTGATATGGTTATTGTCTTGTGAAGGAACAATTTCAAATCCATTATAAGAATAGAGAGAAAATAGCGTTGATATAGCTGTTATGTTGTACTATAGCAGACAAAGAGTGGAGTAGTGGTTGTACAATTGTACCATGTCCTTTTTCCTGCACTCTTCAGTGGATAAGCATCCTATGCCTTCAAATTCTTCTGAAATAACTGTTGCTCCAGGCTTCCATTCCTTCTTCAACCACAAGCATGAGAATAACAACTTTTAACAAAGTGTTGCTTCCAGTCTTCAGCTTCTGGTAGACAACTTCTGATGAACTGCTTCTGGTAAGCAGCTTCTGATGAACTGCTTCAAATGTATTTAGATGCTATCTTCTTCAAACTCTATCTTGTAACACAAGCCCCCTCTTTGTAAATTCCATTGCTCTCATTTGTTCTTCCAAAACCTATGCTTAAATGAAGACACTTAAATTTTTGTCTATGGTCCTGCAAACTTGAACAAATATAAGCATATCCAATTGACATTCTTAATACCTTGTTATCATCAAAACTCAAAGGGTAATGTTAAACATATTTTGCTCCAACAACTTGAGATTTGCAATTGCAATTGGCCTGTAATGCTCCACTGAATCTGCATTGTTAGCTTCTATAATAAGAGTAGTAATATTTGAATTAAATTTAGGTAATAACCAACCAGATGTGAAAAACTGTAAAACAGCTTTACAAACATCATATTTGTTTATTTTCCAGTAGTTTTGAAAAATATTTCTCTAAAGCCATCTGGTCCTAGAGCACACTATTTGTTTAAAGAAAACACTGCATTTTGGATTTCCTCATTATAAGGTAACATTGTTAACATATTATTTATTCTATTTGTAATTAAGTTTGGTATAACCTCTTCAATCATTCTATCCTAAACTAAATTTGAGTTGTTGGTGAATATGTTTGTAAAATGATTAACAACATGCTCAAAAAACAAATTGGGATTATTTAATGTGATGTCACCATTCTTCATAGTTGAGATAAGGCTAGAGGTGTTTCTGATTTTTGCAATTCTATGGAAAAAAAACTGTATTTCTATCCCTTTCACAATGCCACTTCACTTTTGACTTTTCATGCCAGAAGATTTCTTCTATATTCAAAGCATTTTCTAGATTCAGTTGTGCATTCTTTTCTCGATCCAAAAGAGTATCACAACTTCCAAGACTATCAATCTTCATTTGAATTTAATCAAGTTCTTTATAAGCATTATCAACTTGTGAATTTCATTTGAATTTAGCCTTCATATTATTGCACAAGAGAGATTGTTGATAAGAATTATTTAAAATCTCTTGTTGATTCCATTACAATATAATATATCCAAAATTACAGATAAATAAAAAAACAAATAACTCAACGAATGTAATTACCTCTTAAAGAACGATTTTCAAATTTAAGCATGATAGTGAATTTATGATCAATTAGTTAAAATAGATAAAAAGAAATTACAATATTAACCATACATATAGCTCTAAATTTTTTGTTAAGAGACTTTACAATTTTATATATAAGATAAGATAGGTTAAATCATTCTTTCAAAAAAGAATAAAAGGAAAAATTGGGAAATTTGTAACAACTATTTTGCCTCCAAAAATTTGCTTAAGAGACTTAAGAACTTTTATATATAAGATAAGATAAGATGTGTAAGATCATTTTAAAAAAAAGGGTTAATTATGTTTAAGGTCCCTACAAATAAGCGAGCTTCCAACATTGGTCCCTATTTAAATTTTATTAAATTTTTCATCCCCAACGTTTTTTTTCCGTTTGTAAATTTGGTCTTTGCCGTCAAACTGTTTCATCCCCGAGCTTAAATTTTTCAATGATTTTTTTGATACAAGTTTAGAACATTACAAAAGGCTCGTTTACTAAAATTTAGAATTTTTTAATATGAAATAAATTAAATATGAATTTTTTTAAAAGACAAAAGTTCAAAATAAAAGTAACAAAAATCTGGACGTAGAAATAAAATTTTGAGATAATTTTTTACAGATGAACTTTTCGTAATGTTCTTAACACTTGTACAAAAAATTGTTCAAAATCTTAAAAGTTTAAGCATAATTAAACAAATTTAGATTTAGTAGGGACTAAAGCTGAGTGCATAATTTTTTTATATGGACTAAAAGCACTATTATAATTAAGTAGGGACTAAACTTAAAAGGTCCCAATTTTATAGGGACCAAAAACATATGATGTCATTTACCACATGGCAGCCATGTCACTTGAAATGTCCATGTGGCATGTCAGCACAGTTTGACGGCAAAGACCAAACTTACAAACAGAAAAAAAACGTTGGGGATGAAAAATTTAATAAAATTTAAATAAGGACCAATGTTGGAAGCTCGCTTATTTGTAGGGACCTTAAACATAATTAACCCAAAAAAAGAGGCAAAAAATTAGGAAATTTCGAACAACTTTTTTGCCTACAAAAGTTTTCTTAAGAGACTTATGAAGTTTTATTTATTAAGAGACTTAAGAAGTTTTATTTATAAGATATGAGATCATCTAAAAAAATTTAAAAAAATATTAGGTAGGAAATTTGCAACAACTCTTTTGCATCAAAAAAGTTTGTCTAAAAGACTAATTAAGTACTTTTATATATAAGATATGAGATCAAATTTTTAAAAACAAAAAGAAAAAAGAAAAATTAGGAAGGAAATTTACAACAACTTCTTTGGCTTCAAAAAGTTTTTTAAGAGACTTAAGAATTATTACATATAAGATAAGAGATCAATTTAAAAAAAAAATTACGAAGGAAAATTGCAACAACTTTTTTGAATCCAAAAACTTGTGTGTGAGACTTAAGAACTTTTATAAATAAGATAAGATACGTGATCATTATCTAAAAATATGAAGAAACAACAAAAAATTAAAAAGGAAATGTGCAACAACTTTTTTGGCTCCAAAAAGTTGCCTAAAAGATTAATTTTTTTTTTATTTTTTTATAAATAAGTTAAGATACGCGATCATTTTCAAAAAATATAAAGAAACAACAAAAAATTAGGAAGGAAATGTGCAACAACATTTTTGGCTCCAAAAAGTTGTGTAAGAGACTAAAGAATAGTCACTTGTAAAAATATCTAATTCATCACTTCTAAAAATAGTCATGAATTATTGCGGAGAAAATGTTTATAATGTTCTAAACATATTTAGAAAAATCATTAAAAATCTAAAGGGTGTACATGATTTGACATAATAGCTAGGAAATCGACTAAAATTAAAAGAAATCTTTTATAGGATTTAAAAATACAATTTAAAAATATTATTGAGACTAATTATATCTGTCCAAAATTAAAGAAATGAGAAAATTTAATTTTTAAATATATGGGAACGATCCATAATATATTTCTTTTTTGTTGAGAAAATAGGATACCGACGACCTAGTAAAATAGTTTTACACAATTATCTAATAGTAACCGTGTATTACACTACCAAAAAAATCTAATAGTAACCGTGTATTAGTATGACGTTGAGAAATAATTTTTTTTAGGGGACATGGAGAAATATTTGATCTCTATTGGATGTCGGTAGCGATAATCCCGATTGACAAAAGTGATAGTCCAGAATTCTTATTTTAAATTACCTTTTTTTTCTCTCGGTCATGAGTATAGTCTATCTAAGAACTGATTCATCAAGTAATTAAATCTTTTCTTCGGAACGATTGTCGCATATTAACCACTTGAACTAAATTATTATTTTTAATGTAAGCTCATTTACTTTTGCTTTGCAAAATATAACATATTTTCGTCAATATTACCGGATAAGATATCCAAATAATATTTTTAAAAAAAGATATCCTAATAGTGTATATCAGAAGAACAAGGTATCATAGTAGAGTAGTGTAAGAAATATTTGGATATGTATAGACCTCTAAAAAGCTCTTGGTAGATTTAACCTTCACAACAGCAAAGAAACGGTAGAGTGATAAAGAAAAAATTGGATATTGAATGAGTGTATGAGAATTTGAGGTTTTTGTTTTTTTTTTTTGTCAAGTAGTCTAATGGTTAGAACTCAAACATTTTAAATGTGGAGAAATGTAGTGTTTGGGGTTCGAACTCCGACCTCTGCATATAATATGCAATATTCCTATTAATTGAGGTAAGCTCACGATTATCAATCTTTCACATTTGGAAAATCCAAAGAGTGGAATTCTCCTCTTGTGATAATGTAAATTTCTCATCGCCTCGTCCTTCATCCATAGAAAACTCTCTTATTTGAAAAGCCATTCATGTTGTAGGATAATTTTTGGGTGGTTCATGTTGCTAGGGGTGGAGTAGCGTTACATCATGATATGATTTTTTTAAGAAGCCAAAATAAAATTAGATTAAACACCGAGAGTAAGTCATCTCGTACAAGGTGTGCAGAGAGAGTCACTCCTCAAAAAAATACAAGATTAATTTTCTGTGACTACACAAAACAGAATGAGAAAAAGACAAGAAGACTACTCCCTAACACCCATACAAATTAAAGGATGTCGCCACCAGTCATTATAATTGAAAGATGAAGTTAGCCTATTCGTCCTTAACCAAAAAAAAGATATCAACTTTACTTTGTCTAATAATTGAACTAAGTCTAGTGCTTTGTTTTTGAAAATCCTATTGTTTCTTTCCTTTTAAACTGTCCAAACACAAGTATGTCAGATCACTCTGAAGAAAGAATGCATAAATCGCGGTAACCCCACCATGTTACATCATGATATGTTATTTTGTATCTCATTTTCATGAGTAGCTTTGCACATCTTGTGCTAGTTTACTCTAGAAATAAAGTTTTTAGAAGAAATAGAGTATAGTCTAGTGGTATGTGTTGAGATACCAAAAGAGTTTTAAGAAGATTACTTTAATATTTGATACAGTTACGAACTAATAATAATACCATTTGTTATAAAAAAAAGAAACCCTAATAAATTGTTGATAGCAAATACCTTTTTCATAAACAAAGTCTTTTTCGGCTGCCCAGAAACATTATAAAGTTTATGTCTATGAGCCGACAGTCTCAGAACATAATTTTCATGATCTCAATCCAAAACCAACTTTTTTTATGTAAGAAAATTTATTAGGGGAAAAGCTAAACACAAGATATGCTTAGATGCCAAGAAATAGGATCCAAAATACAAATCTTCAACTTACAACTCGCAGATCTGCCATATATATATATATTGCATCGAAATCTGCTAGTAAAATCTTCAAACTAAAACAACAACATAGCAATGAAAGAGTCTAAAACAAAAAATAAAATACATTAATATTTCATACTACCCCAAGAGAAAGCACAGAAAGAGAAATCTAAGGGTATTTTAGATTTGGAGGTATATAATAAAATGATACAATATTCCATAGTTTAGATATATTTAAAAAAAATGATGAAATAAAATAGAAAACGATGGCATCAATGGCCATCAAATCCATTGTTTACCCTCATTCTATTCAAATATTATTTGATTTTGTTATAAAATAGTCAAACAATGGAATATAATTTGAACCTAATTTTTTTTTCCAGTTCATTTTATAATACTCCATTAAAAATAAAAATGAATCAAAGAAAGTTAATGCACTTAATCCAAAATTTCGGAACAAATACATCATTTTTGAGCCATGTTTGTTTAGATTTTGTTATGGATGGAGCATACACTAATTAATCCAAACATAGTCTAGAAAAACATTATTTATTTTTTAAAATGAAATAAAAGACCTTGTTTTGAGGAGCTTCACGGTAGATCCCAAAGAGAATTGAAATCACAAAGGTTGAAATCCCAAAAGGAGTCATCAACATTTGGAAACTCCATTAAGTTCTCCTCTTGTAATGAAGAGCATGAGCCAATTTTCTCACTGTCTACATGTTCTCCTAAGTTCCACATTGCACATGGTATTGGGGCATTACCTAGATTTGGTTTTGAAGCAGAAGCACACTCTTTACCAATTTGATTTGAAGCCATAGTCTCCGAGTAATCACGATCTCTAGGAATAGTATTTTTCCCCTTCAACCAAATTGATTGACTTGACAAAGTTATGGGACGAGGTTTAATAACTTCATGAGCTTCCATGGTTTCCTTAGGTTTATCTTTTTCTTTCTCTTCTTCCTTTTCTGAAACCACTTTCTTTGCCAAATTTGTGTGCCAATAGTTCTTCACATCATTAGCTGTTCTACCCGGCAGCCTTCCAGCAATCAATGACCATCTATATATCATATGTATATCAGTAAGTAAATAGCTGAAATATTATCTATACAACCAGATTACCAGAATATAAAAACAAAATTAAGCATAAATGTCACAATTAATTCAAGCCATATAAACTGTAAGATTACCTATTTCCTAGTAGTTTGTGTAACCTTAGGATCAAATCAACTTCATCCTCAGAAAATCTTCCTCTGTTGATGTTGGGGCTTAAGTAATTTAACCACCTCAATCTACAACTTTTTCTGCATCTATTCAATCCTGTCAAGTGTAACAAAATTTTTGACAAGATAAGAATTAATGCATCGTTATAGGGTTTGCTCCAATATAGGGTTTCAACTAAACTAAAACTATAAGCCAAATAAATAGTAGAATAAGAAACATATACTATACCAGATCTCTGAGGAACTAAATTCCATTTTCCTTCACCGTACGTGTTAATGCAAGCCTTGAGTAGCTCATCTTCCTTGTAAGTCCATGCGCCTTTTCTCACTCCTCCGGTATCCTCCATAAATATATGGTCCTTTGGAATTGTCCATAGACAAATATATATAGCCATGATTTGTTGCCCTCATAAATTAAATGATTGGTATCAAACACGGTTAGTAACCACTCACCTGGTTAGTCATGTGGAAAAATGTAGTTAATTCAATTTTTTTTGACTAAAAATAAACGATATTCATTCATTCAAATTAATAGAGTACATCGATGTAATACAAATTCATTAAAAACAAAAAGGAAGAATCTACAAATAAACTCATAACATATGATAATAGCATTCAACTGCAAAGTACAAAAGACTACAAATATGACTATATAAGTCTCTGAAAAACCCATACCATCGGATCTCCAACATTGACGACGCAAAAATCATTGATTGGATCTGCACTTGACCGAAGTTGATCTCACAATCTGAATCAAACAAACAAAACAACGCCACACAAAGATAACGAAAATTAGAAAATACAAGTTTGTGTAATACGGATTCTACCCAACGGTGGATCCTCCTATTATTTAAATTTTTTTAATAAAACATTGTCTTCTATATTTATTATTATTATAAATTTAGTTTTTATTTTTTTTTACAAAATAAATTTAGTTTTTATTAAAAATGGTAAAGATATACCTTTAAATCATTTATAAGAGATACATATTAGACACACGTTTGTTAAAATCACATTCTCGCATGGAATTTATCTTCTCGTAAATGATAAAGGTTTTTCTTTTTTTAGGAAATAAAGGGTTTTCTTAATGAGTGTCCGAGATACTATTTAAACATTCTAAAATAAACAATTTTTCTTAAAAAAATTCAAATATTTAGATTTGAAAGCATTTATTACATGTATTTTCATAAATAGCTACTTTGGACATTCGTTAACATTTCCCAAAAATAAATGGGTGCGCTCGACTAGATATGAATTTTTTTACCCTAAAACAAGTAGTTCATTCATAAAAAAAAAACGAATAGAACTAAAAATTAATCAAATAGTTTTAAATGTAGAAGCGCTGTTCGTTGTGTATCAAGATAAGGCAGCACATGTACGAAAAGACTCTTGCGTAATGTCAGCGGAAATTATATGGACGGTTGGTTCTCAGTAAGGGCAGCAAGCCTTTTGTTGGGAAAGAAATCAATCTGAAGCTCTCAAAAAATTGGAAAACGACACTACCATGGTCGATGATTTCTTTACGTGGAGTATTTTATGAATCCACTTTCGGTAACATAGAAGATCTTCGATTGGTTTGGGCACAAGAAACCATTAATCTGAAACCAGGGTTACTCATCCTTTCTAAGTGGACCAGGACTTCAATACGCACTCTCAAAGGTAAATTCAAACTCAAGTTTGGATTTGATTCCTTGAATTTCCACAAGAATATCGGCATGAACGTACATTTCTTGAAATTGCTGGAGCAATAGGTAACCCCTTTAATTATTGATTCTGCAACAACGAATCGAGTGTTTCGACATTATGCTCGTATCTTAGTCGATACAAATTTTTCTCGCCATGTATTAGATGAAATTATAGTGGAACAAGAGGGATATGCTTTCAAAGTGGAAGTTTCTTATGAATGGTTTCCATACTTTTGTTCACATTGACATATTATTAGTCATGAGGTGGTGATAGCAGGACTAAGCCCACTCAAGACCTCGGCACCAAAGAAATTCAGGTGAAAATAGATTCCCAACTTGTGGTATCCCAACTTGTTTGAAATAAGTTATTTTGATGATTTTTGCTTAATTGTGTGAAAACCATGAATTTTGTGGATGATTAATATTTAAACATGTTTCAAATCACATGCTATATGATTGTACATGTTTGTATGACGTTGGGGTTTGAATTGTTGGTGTTGTTTGTGATGTTTGGAGTGAAATGTCAAAATATGAGTTTTTAGTGAAAAATGAGTTTGATTTTGAATTTATGATGAAATGAGGTTATGAACTCGTGTTTAAAAGTGTTTTGATTGTTCTTTGATGTATGTCAACTGTTAACAAAGTTTGTGTAACATTTTTGGGTCAATTGGAATCAAAATTGGGATTTTTGTGAGATTTTTGGGTGTGTTCGCGAGAGGAAACCCATTTATGGGTTCCCTTATTCTGTGAGGCTCAACCAACGAGCAGTTACTTACCATGGTGAGTTGTGCAGAATTGCACGTGCAATTTTCTGCATCTCGGGGCGTTTGGGGTCGTTTGCAGACACCCCTATGTGTTCCTTTTGATGTGTTTGACTGCTGTTTTACCTTATAAACCTACTGGAACATCTTTTACTTGGAATAACATTTGTTTTAGGGATTTGGGATAAAAATGGTTTGAAAATAAACATAACATGGGATTTGTCCAAAGAGTTGTTTTTATTGAATCAAATGATGATGATATGACTTGATTTATGTAACAATGAACTTAGAAAGAATATGTAAGGCATAGGTGAGCTTATAACTATGTTTTATCTCGAAAATGATTTGATTTTGAGGAATGAAGGAAATGAGACGAACCTGATGAATTTTGGAAATAACCGGAATTAAGGAATGATGATAACATGAATGCATTACTGCGACGTTATGTAATATGCAAACATGATATGTTGATGTTGAAGGTGAGAAAAACACAAGAAGGGGGGGGGGGGGGGGGGGGGGTTAA
>Ga0228711_1012106_pt1 | contig 10696 bp, 7 predicted proteins | sample MedpolnodulmetaG_2_FD_177996 | JGI IMG/M metagenome (GOLD analysis project Ga0228711, IMG submission 177996) | Root nodule microbial communities from Medicago polymorpha collected in Santa Monica, California, United States - brown nodules | ecosystem: Host-associated > Plants > Roots > Nodule...
ATTTAAGTCATTTTTCTTTAATATAAAAAACACAAACAAATACTCATTTGCCACTTGGCTTTTAATTTTAAAACCTTTTTCAAAACTAATAAAAAACACACAACCAATCAAACGTCAATTTCTACCCGAACTACGAGGTTTTGATCCCTCACGGGTATGTAGGCAAAGGACACTCATCCTTCCAAATCAATAAAAAATGTAGATAAGTAGGTCTCCTTTTTCCTTTACCACTTTAACCTTTTTTTTCAAAATAAACAAGTTGTAGCACAAAACGTTAAGTAAAACCAAGAGGTTCTCGTAGAGTACTACGGACATAAAGGGTTCTAACACCTTCCCTTTATGTAACTAACCCCCGAACCCTAAATCTTTTTCTAAGGGGTGTTTCGAACTTTTTTCCCCTTTTCTCTTAAAATTAAATGTTCAGTCGTGAAATAAAATAGTGAGTCAAACGCTAATAAAATAGCTTGACCTCCGAAAAATGACGCGACACTCCTGATAAATAATTGAGACTTAATTTGATTCATTTATGTCAAACTGTTTATGTTGATTATGATTGATGTAAAGCTTACCCCCAGTGGTTTTGACCACCTACCTGTTTGTATGAATGGGTAGACGGAGTGCATGAGTAGTTTGCTTTTGGTGAGTGCTTGGATAGCGGGAGCTAATCTCCGTTATCGTTTCTTGGAGTCTTAGATTAGGCTCTGATTAGGACGTCAGTCTTTATGTTTGTTGGATTTATTTATTATTGAGATTTGACCCATATGTCGATAGTTAGAGATTTTATATGACGATGTATATTGATCTTATGACCTGTAGACTTTGGAGATGTATGATTTATATCCGCTGCGACTGTTGAGAATTTATATATGCATGCTAAAATTTGTTTTTGTTGATGACGTAGCGTCTATTTCTTGAATATATGTTTTATTCGTGTGTTTTATCGCTTTAATAGAAATAGGGTGTTACACTTTTTGCTGCTCAACCTAATGAAAATAACTGAAAAACATGCTAAGAATAGCGTAAGATGACATGTCATCATCTGTCCAAGCTCAAAATCAGGCTCTGAATTACTAGTGTGATGAAGTAGTTAAGAGTATGGTAGCCGTGGAAGTTAAGAGTGTTGGAACAAAGGGTGTTTCGCAAAATCACCTCTTAAGTTTTGATGATAACAAGGTATTAAAAATTATCAATTGAATATGCTAAACATTTGTTCAAGTGTACAGGATCCTAATCAAAGTACTATTCATAGAGGTTTTGATTGAACAAGTCAAAGAGCAAAGGAATTTATATTGAAGCTTAAAGCGTCTGAAGAAATGCGTCTGAAGAAAGCGCTCATGAAGACACGTCATCAGAAGCAAGGTCATCAAAAGCAAGATCATCAGAAGCAAGATTATCAGAAGCATCTCATCAGAAGCCACTTCACCAGAAGCTTAACAAAGTTGACAAAGTACAGTGTACGAAGTGTACAACCACTAACTCTGCACATGCCTCTGCAACCACCATTTTTGCTACTTGTCTCTACATCAAGACAAGAATAACAATAATATTTCTGCAGACATTGTTCCGTCTCAAGAGGAATGGATTTGAAATTGGTTCTTCATAGGACAATTATCAAATCAGGCAAAAGATCAATGGTGAAGAATCAAAGCTTCAAACAAGACAAGTTGATGTACCGACTAGTTCTCAACGTCTCTCAAATCCTCTATAAATAAGGATGAAGACTTGAAGAACAAAATGAGACAACAAGAACATAAGACCAATACTCTCTGAGCTAAAACGCTGCAAGTTATACACATCAACAACTTAGAGAATTCTTACAAAAGTTCATATCTTAGAATTCTTAAGTGTCTAGAAAAACAAAGTCTGTTCTGTTTGTATTGTTTTGTGAATACCTCTGATTGTATATCAAGTATTCAAAACCTTTTTCAATTCTTTGTAATTGTTAAGAGAAGTCTCTTTCTTGTGTGATTGAGCAAAGAAGTCTCTTTCTTTTGTGATTGAGCATAGAAGTCTCTTGGAGTTGTCCTTGAGCATTGAGAAGTCTCTTACTGTGTGTTTGAGCAACTTGTAATATGATATTATATTTTAGTGGAACTCTCCTTGGAAGTGCAAGGGGGACAAGACTACTTCCGGTTTGTGGAAGGAACCTGTATAATTGCTTGTGTTCTTTCTTTCTTTGTTATCTTACTTTTATCCGCTGCACTAAGACTCTGAACTCAAGTCAGACTCTGAACTATTTCAGACTCTGAATCTGGGAACAGTTTTTCAGAACGTAAGAAAGAAAAGTTTTTGAAAACACAATTCAACCCCCCCTTCTTGTGGTTTTTCTCACCTTCAAAGAGAACAATGAAACAAGTTTTAGACTCTCCACACTATGTTGACTACTCAAATAAGATTCCTGCTATAGTCAAATCAGGTCTTGATACTTCATGGATCACTTAGATGCTTATCAAGCCTGAAAGAGTTGTAATGAAGAGTCTGAACATGGAAGACCCTGGAGAAATGAAGTTGGTTGAGAAACTTCAGGAGGATCTGGTTGAACAGAAAATGGTGTCAGAAGACTTCTGAAGACAGTTGTCAGAACTTAATGAAGAACAAAAGCAACAAAGAGTTATTCACAAAGCTCAAATTAAGAAGATAGAAGATATTGAGATGAGATTGCAGAAACAACATGAGGAGACCATGACTGAGAAATCAGAGATTAAGAACGACATTGTTATACTTCTTGATATGACAAAGAAACAACAACAACGCTAGTTGCACACCCTATTTATTGTTGTTTTCTTTACTTCTGATATTTTAGATATGCTTTTGCTTCTGATATTTTGTCTCTGATACAATGATTTTCTTTCAGATGCTTAACATTTTGGTTATATATTGCTTATAATTTTCCAGCTTATATGTTTTTGCTATGATATTGTTAGAAATATTCATATTTTTAATCCATCTTCTCTTACTCTTTTCTTTATTTTTTTGTCTTTTTGTTGATGACAAAAGGGAGAGTAACACATATTAAAATTTAGGCTCTGAGTCCATTAAATTAAAATTAAAATTAATTTAGGAGAACCTTCTTCTCATCTCTTAGTCTTTGGATTTCATGTGAATTATTTATGAGTGACATTTTTATGCTAAAAATGAATTTAATTACCTTATATAGAACTCAGGGGGAGCTTACAAACCGCACCTTAAGGACTATCAGACTCAAGAGGATTTTACAAACTTCAGACCTTAAAGTCAACTTGTTAATTAGATTAACAAAAATTGACTATTAATACTAGTGTTTGTGATCATCAAAAAGGGGGAGATTGTTGGAACAAAATGTGTTTAACATTGCCACCTTAATTTTGAAGATAACAAAGTATTAAAAGTTCATTTGGATATGCTAATATTTTTTGAAATGTGCAGGACCATAGACTAAAATTTATAAGTCTTTAAACAAAGTATTGGTTCTAGAAGAACAAATGAGAGCAAAGGAATTTACAAAGGCAGCTTATGTTGCAAGTCTGAGTCTGAAGTCAATCAGAGTCTGAAGACCATCATAAGCTGACTGCGAGAGTCTAAAGTCACCCAGAGTCTGAAGTTCATCAGACTTTGAAGTCAAGAACCTGGAGTTAGTTATATTTATTGAAGACAAAAGATTGCAGAAGGAATAGAAGCCTGGAGCAATGACTATTTCAGAGGAATTAGAAGGCACTGGATGCTTATGCACTGAAAGAGCACAAAGAAAGGACAATAATGCAATTGTACAACCACTACTCCACTCATGTCTGCACATAGTACTGCTATAGCTGTGTTTTTGTGGTTAATTCTCCATACAAGGAATGTATTTCAAACTATTCCCTCCTAGGACATTAACAAAATCAAGCAACAGATCATTGATGATGATCAAGCTTCAGTAACGACTCTTTTGATGTTCTGACACTTCTACAACGTATCTTTCATATCTCTATATAAAGGAATGAAGACTTGAATATTTGTAGAGACTCAATAACAATTAAACTATGCCAAAACTCTACTGAAATTGTTGTGCACCAAATACTTAGAGTTTCTTAACACCACTGATTGTATATCAAGTGTTCAAACCAAACTTATTTCTGTGTAATTTGTTTGTTTAAAAGTCTCTTGCTTTTGTGCTTGATCATAGGAAATATCTTGTTTGTGTGCTTGAGTATTTGAAGTCTCTTGCTTGTGTGCTTGAGCATTTGTAATAGAAGACTGGAGCAACATATATTTCAGAGGAATTAGAAGGCATTGAATGCTTGTCCACGTAGAATGGGCAGTGGAAGGATAATAGTACAATTGTACAACCACTACTCCATTACTCCAACATTTCATGCGCATAATACAAGCTACATATGTGTCTCTACCGGTTAATTCTCTATACAAGGAATTGTTTTCAAATTATTCCCTCCACGACATTAACATTATCAAGCAACAAATTAATGTTGATTGATCAAGCTTCTATAACGACTATTTGATGTGCTGACACTTCTACACCGTCTCTTTCATACCTCTATATAAAGGAATAAAGACTTGAAGTATATGAGAGACTCTACAACATAAAAATTGTGCCAAAACTCTGCTGAAATTGTTGTGCATCAAACACTTAGAATTTCTTAACAACTTTCATATCTTAAAAATTCTAGAGTCTTAAGAGTCTGATTTGTTTTGTATTGTGAACACCACTGATTGTATATCAAGTTTTCAAACCAAACTTATTTCTTTGTAATTTGTTTGTTTAGAAGTCTCTTGCTTCTGTGCTTGAGCATATGAAATCTCTTACTTGTGTGCTTGAATATTTGCAGTCTCTTGCTTGTGGGCTTGAACATTTGTAATCATAACTTAATTTTAGTGAACTCTCCTTGGAAGTGCAAGGAGGACATGACTACTTCTGGATTGTGGAAGGGGCCTGTATAATTGCTTTGTGTCTTTCTCTTCTCTCTATCTCTCTTTTTACTTTATTCGATGCATTAGACTCTGAGCATTGTTCCAAATTCTGATCTCTATCAGATTATGGATTGGGAACTTAATTTAAAAAGAAGAAAAAGTTAACACAATTCAAATCCCCCCCTCTCCCTCTTGTATTTTTCTCACCTTCAAAATTGTTGTCCTTTCTTGTATGTCTGAGAGGACTAGGGGTATTTTCGTCTGTTCACACCAAATATTGCTCAGTCAGCATGCCACTCAACACTGACAAGTCAGTTAATCAATGATGTGTCAATAATTAACGGGTTTGAGTGACTAATTTTTCAATAATTAAATTTTGCAGTGGCTATTTGAAATAATTAGTAAGTTCACGGAACAAACTTCAAATGAACCATATTTGCAAGGACTAAAGGTATAATTAAGCGTAGATTTTACGATGTACAAAAAAAAAAAGTCTAGTTTTTATTAATTGGAAAAAACCTTTGACCGATATTACATTTTTTTGGTACCAAAATTATTAACTTCTATAATTTATTTTTACTATTTATATTATACCATAAAAAATTAAAATAATAAAATTCGGTAAACTTTTTCTTTCTTTAAAAAAAAAAATCTTTTGACCGACATTACATTTTTTTGGTACCAAAATTATAAACTTTTATAAGAAAAAATATTTACTATTTATATTATACTATAAGAAATAAAATAATAAAATTCGGTAAACTTTTTCTTCCATTAAAAAAATATCCTTTGACCGATATAATAAAATATGGTAAACTTTTTCTTTCTTTAAAAAAATTCTTTGACCAATATTACATTTTTTGGTACCGAAATAATTAACTTTTATAAAAAAATATATACTATTTATATTATACCATAAAAAATTAAAATAATAAAATTTGGTAAACTTTTTCTTTCTTAAAAAAAAAAAATCAGTAATTTTTAATAACAACTTCCATTTACTTTAATCCAACACAACATTTCTACGATATTTCTCTTGTTCTTCTCTCGTAGAAATAATATGTAAAATCTACTATATTTCTCATATTTTTCTCTCTTTTCACTCTTTTTCTCACATGTCTTTTTTCACTCTCTTCCTCAAAACCAAACACACCCTTAAGGAAGGTGACCAAGACCTACCTTCAACACCCAAGAGAACAACAACTCCAACCACTAAATCAACTCCATCATAAAACGGCCCCTGAAACAAAATCCATAAACCCCCTTCCATCGCAAATCATCCCTCTAAATCCAACACCAATTCAATATATTCCTACCACCACTTACAACAACATGAAATCCGATTTTTCTTCACGAAGAAAAAAATCCCGTCGAATTCGAGTTGGAAATAAAACTCGTGTTCCTAGCAAATTTTGTCACCAGGTTGATTTCTACTTTCTTGAGGTTAAATTGACAAACTAAATATTGCAGATCTTTTATTTTTTAATTTAAAAGTTCAATTTGATGGTAACATGAATATTGTTTATTTTTCCACCTGGAAGTGCCGACAAAAAATAAAGGTTTTTGCTGCTACATGTATAAACCTAAGAAAAAGGAAGTTTTGTTTCTTGAGGTTTTGCCAAAAATGCCTCTTAGACAGGTTTGACTCACTTTTCATTTTAAATTATTCTTAGCACAAAGGTACAAGAACTTATTGTATGTATGTTTTTTTTTTGTATGCTAACGATTATCTTGTGTTGAATTTAGATATGGGGAAAATGCAGAAGAGGTAAACCTTTTGAATAATTGGATGTGCCCGAAGTGTAAAGGCATTTGCAACTGTAGTGTGTGCATGTAAGTTGTAGTTTAAAACATGTTTTATGATTTTGGTGTTGGAGTTTTCATTTTGTAACATTTTGCGTTTAGATCTTAACGAAGATTGACCATGTAGGAAACTAAAGCATCAGCCGCCTACAGGGGCACTTGTTCGTATAGCCAAGGCATCTGGTTTTACATGTGTCTCAGAAATGCTTAGCAAGATGGAAGCTGAAAAATTGGAACTTTCTATGGTCAATAATACTAATGTTGGGCCTATAAAGGAAGATGCTTTGGGAAAGGTGGTTTTCTCTCCCTATTTTTATGTAGTTGTCACAATAAGTTTTCTTTATTTGATGGTGAATAAGGCTCTTTTTTATCTATGCAATTTCAATTAATGATAAAAAAAAATGTAAAAGTGTGTTGATTATCATTGTATTTTAAAGATTTGAATTTCATATTTGTTATTATGTTGCAGGAGGTTTTAGTAGAAGACAATGATTGCACGACTCATTGGGCTGGAAATGTTTTATTTTTTGATCCTAGTCCTTTATCTTCAAATCATAAAATAAATTGGGATGGCACCATTGTTATTGGTGATAATGATAATGGTAGACTGAATTCCCATATGGAGATAGAACAACTTCAAATACTTGATAATAATGCTATAAGGCCAGAGAGAAAAATAATTGAGGAAGAAATTTCTTTTCCCTCTGGACCATACACTGAAAATGTATTGAACATTGAATTTCAACAAGAAGATGCTGCGAGGGAAATGCAGTTTGTAGATTTTAACACATTGATTGGGAAGGTATGCATTTTCGATGACATCCTTAATACTTGTTGGATATATGGTAGTTATGTGTTTATAATTTTGAACTTTCTATTAAGTCTTGTTTGATTTATTTCAACATAATGATGCATCTAGTATAAGCAGACTAAGGCTTTGGAGTTACCTAAAGAAGAGGATGTGGAAGAACTTTGTGTGGAAGATGAAGATGAACACAGAGAGAACTCATGTGGTGCATGCGGTGAACAATATGGCCCTGATGAATTCTGGATTTTCTGTGACATTTGTGAAAGGTGGTTGCATGGGAAATGTGTGAATATCACCCCTGTTAGGGCAAAGCATATCAAGATATACAAGTGTCCATCATGCAATAACAAGAGAGCTCGCCCTTGAGGACATAACGATCAAGGTTTTGATCATTTAGTGATCATGTTGTTGTTATATTTTTCTTTCTCAATGTGTAAGTTTCTGTTTGGCATATTGTAGATGTTTATCTACTAGTTGTTGTTGGTTTTGTTGTTGTCAGCTACAATTCAATTGAGTACTTGTTGCGTTTGTTCAATCATTAGCTTATTATTATTTATGAATTGCTAACTTTGAAAGTGAAATATTTCCGTCAAAGTTAGACAAGACAATACAATTATGATCACAATACAGTTAATGTGGAGAATGATTTAAAAGAGTTAAGTTTTGGATACGGAAGACTTAAGGTTTGGTTAGATATTATAGTTGGCTATACTAAGATCTAACGATGCCTTATTTTTTACACTTAGTAGTTTATTTTTCTAAACAAGAATATGACTTATGAAGGAAATTGTATAATTGGCAATAATTGTTGATATGATAATAAATAATGGTTATGTAATGTATGAATCATAAAAGTTAAGTTGATGAATTGAATGTTTGATGAAGCTTGAGTCATAATGCAGTTAATTCTTTTGTTGTTAAAACTTGAAGCTTTACATTAATGGTTTATAATGTCTAATTTATAAAGTTATATATCTCTTTGATTAATAGGTAGTAACACTTGTTGGGTTTTGCTTGTTTTACTTCAAGTTTTACTCTTCTCTACTGCATATTTGGATAGAATTTTTTGTTCAATTGTATGTATAAGTTTCCCAACTTTAAAATTTTGTAGGACTTGGTTTTTGTAACTTAGTTTATGGACCAGTTTCTGTTTGTTGATTATATGTAGTTGTGCTACACCCCTTACATATATATGATGCTTTACGTGAAGATTGATTGTCAAAGTTGTTAGTAAAGGGTAGGTAATAATTTAACATGATACCATACTAATATCATGATATCATAATAAATGTAGTATTATCATGAGTACATGATGTCCATAGTTATATGATGCATATCTTACAAGTTGACTATAATAATATTTTTATTTGTAAATGACTAAATGTTGATAATGATAGGTGTGTATTAATCTTGTGCCTCTCATGCTACCTATCACTAATAAATTATTCGAATGAGTGAATAAATGCATGTTATTTGGCGTTAAGAGAAAGATTAATTATTGGTTGACACTCTTTTTTAGTGTACCACTCATGTACACCCTCATGTGACATGGACGTCTTGGATATTTCACCTCAAAACCACAACCTCTCTTTTATCCACTACTTCTCTCTCATATCCTTAAAGATGGTACAAAGGTGGATGCCACCTAAGGATCAATGATTTGAAATATAATATGCTATCACATGATGACGTTTGAACTTGAAGTTGTGATTTTTCGCACATGATGATTTACCTATAACTTAAGCATATAGATTCATACGGATTGGGAAATTTCCATTCCCATTGGGAACATATCAAATATGACATTACAAAATATTACTCTTTTCTGTTTATAAAGTATATAAAAGTTGTCATGTTACAAGTAGAAAATAATCAAGTAAACAGTGATGTTACTATGTTGTACAACTTACACCTAGGAAGAGAAAATCATAGTTTAATATTAATAGTTGAGTTTCATGCAACTAGGAAATGTCACGGTAAAGTGGGATATGATCAGAAAGCTAATACAATTCTCCGAGCATATAGAAAAGTCTTACGTGTCAGTAACAATGTAGGCAAGGAGTGGGACGCTACTTGCAAAGATTTACTATAACATATTACATCGGAAGTACAAATCACATTGGATAACCCACATCCAAGTGATTTCGTAGACGACGACAAGAAGTGGGCTCACATTAGTTAGTTAGTTAAAGTTATCAAATGCTTGTTATGGATTAAGGTTCTGATGAATTACCAAGCCAATTGTTTTATACAAGGCAGTTTCATAGTAATTTAAAACTAATGCTTTGGATATTATACTTTGCTAAATGTAATGTAGCATATATTTTTATCCGGAATCTAAGAACTCATTGAGATCGTAGTATCTCATCCCACTCTGTTGTTTAATTTTTCAGGTATAAGCCGTTTTGAAGTTTATCAGAGTCGGAGCACAAGAGTATAGAGTCTAGGGTTCTCGGATGTATTTAAATGTATTTTATTTGATGTAAAACCATGTCATTTATTTTAGGGTTGATAGTGTTTTACCCCATGTAATATAGACCATTTGTTTTCCACCTTGTAAAATTTTTTTCTTCTGATTTTCGTCCTTGTAATTATTTTTTTTTTTGGTTTTGGACCTTTATGGCAAATTTCGCCCCCTGTAATTTGAGAAAATTTCAGTTTATACCTCTGTAATTTGAGCAATATTTTTGGTTTACCCCCGGTAATTTGAGCATATTTCGGTTTAATTCTTTGTCATATCATCGATTTTGTACAGACAGATGGCCTAGGGGGTATTTTGAAACAATTTTTTTTTTACAAGGACTGAATCCCAAATATTTTTTTCCAAGGGGCAAACCCGGAATGACCTATATTACAAGGGAGTAAATCACTATTAACTCTTTATTTTAATCAAGTGTCTTATTTCAATTGTAAGAGTTCATACTTTCAATTATTTCCATTATGAAAGACTTTTATTGACTACACTTTCAGATTAAAATTTCTGGTCATTACATTAATTGACTTGGAATAATATGTCAAGTCAAACAAACAAACAAACAGGAAAATACCATTAGACCCCCGTGTTCAATAAAAGTCTTTCATAACGGAAATAATTGAAAGTCAATTAATGTAATGACCAGAAATTTTAAGAGCTTCAGTTTGTTTGAGAGCTTCTCAAACAAACAGAAAAAGACCATTAGACCCCTGTGTTCATTAGAC
>Ga0228711_1012108_pt1 | contig 10695 bp, 13 predicted proteins | sample MedpolnodulmetaG_2_FD_177996 | JGI IMG/M metagenome (GOLD analysis project Ga0228711, IMG submission 177996) | Root nodule microbial communities from Medicago polymorpha collected in Santa Monica, California, United States - brown nodules | ecosystem: Host-associated > Plants > Roots > Nodule...
CAGTACATCGAGATTATATAGCTAATTAGGTTAATTAACTTATAACAAATCTAATAGCAAACATGTTACTTTTTTTTTTTTTAAATAAAGCAAACATGTTACTAAATAGCTTGGTTATATATTTAAATCAATTCACATACATCATATGTTAAAACATGTCAAAGTGGTTGATAGTGATTGATTTTAGGTTCCTGACCAAGGTTCGAAACTTCCATCACGTTGTCTTTTGATATTTCGATTATTATTATTTTTCTGCATTGCAATTTGCAACTATATAATAAGACTATACAATCAACCGATATCACTTGTATGAAACTATCCTCCTGAACTCGAAACAATTGAGTTACACCAATATCACTGAATCAACCAAAATGGCTCTGAATCCTAATCAAACCCCTTTGCCTTCTTCCAATCAAGAGATTTCAGCTGAAGATTTAAACCGCTATAGGCTTTATGTCACTCAACTTCACTCCCAAGTTAATAAGGTCACTTTTCTTGTTCATTTTTTTGTCATCACATTTTGTTGAATTTCTTGATTCTAAATACTTTTATTGCTAATGTTTATTCTCTTCACACAAAGTCTAGGGTTTCGCCATTTGTTCGATGATTAAACGGTTCATGTTTTGAGATGTATTTTAAATTCAATTTGATGAGTTTAAAATTTAGGCTATTCGATCTTCATTCAACGCGAACTCTTGATTGTGATACTGTGTGTTTTTCCTAATGGGATAGAATTTGGATCTGTATCAAGAATAAACCCTAATAGTTTTATCGTGCGGAAATTTAATTCTATTGTGTTTTCATCGTTCTTTTGTATAATTCTCATAATTTTTATAGCGAAAACGCTTTTTTTGGATGATATTGCTTAGTTCTTTGTTGAATTTCTTGATTCTAAATGCTTTTATTGTTAATGTCATTGTCTCAATAAAAAGTCTAGGGTTTCGGCATTAAACAACTCGTATTTTAATTTCGATTTGGTGAAGTTAAAATTTAGGTTATTCCATTTTCATCCAACACAATCTCTTGACTGCGTGACTGTGTACAATTCTTATTTCGAGATGTATTTTCAATTAGATATGGTGAATTTGAAATAAAAGCTGTCAATCTTCATCCAACACGATCTCTTGGCTGCAATATTGTGTGTTTTCCCTAATCGAAATGAATCGAGATCTGTATCAAGAATAAACCCTAATAGTTTTATTGTGTGAAAATTTGGTATGTTACAAAATCAACTTGAACTTGGATCAAAATAAACTGCTCTCAAGAACCAAATATTTAACCGACATTGAAACAAACCATTGATATTTTTAATTTCTTTACTCAGTCCATAGTTTTTCTGATTGTAAATTGTAGTCATGACTGAAAAACTCTTTTGGGGTGCTAAGTTTTAATTCAAAGTTTTTCCCTCTTTTAGCAATTGCTTTATTTTTCTTTTCATCGATTTATTTATTGATTTTTGGTTAAATTGGAATTGCAATCACTATGGTCCAGGGAGGGACATAGCATGTATGGTAAGTGGATTGGTTGTAGGTTTCTGTTTGTCATTTTATTTTTATCATATTGTAATCTTGTTATCCAATCTAGCATTTGTGATCCAAAGATGAATGAGTCAACATCATTTTTCCTTCTTATAATATCTCATTTGCTTGTTCACTAATTGCATTCTATTTTCTATGACACAATTATTTTACAATTTGTAAAGAACAAATTTGTTGCTATGCATTGATGTGCTTGAGGTGTTTGTAAGTTTAAATTTTGAACATTGTGTCATGTATTGAATGCAGCTTGAGAAGCAAGTAAAGGACGTTGAGAAGTTTTACAAAGCCACTGATGTTCAACAGAATGATTGCAAACTCAAAGGCAGGGAGAAGTCTCGACGTGCTTCAGAAGATATGCATGAGGAGATTATGCGTAATTTCAATAAAATATTGAACGAGGCAAGTGCAAGTACTTCTTCAATAACTATTATTAGGGATATGCCTGAATTTGTTACACTTAGAATGAACCTTCGCAGTTACATGAATGTGGAAATTTTTTGGATGATCTATTTTTTCACCTAGTTTCCTGAAAAATCCTAATAGTGATGCCTTTTTCATTTTCTCAGATTACACAGGATAAATGGGCGTGGCCGTTTCTGGAACCTGTAGATGTCGAAGGTCTTGGGCTTGATGACTATTATCAGGTAATTTTATTTTCATTTCATTTTTAAGCTTTTCTATTAACTTGGACTATAATTTATCTTAATTACATTACATAAATGACATTTTTAATCTTTTTTATTATATCAGAGCTCTTTGTTGACTCTTCTACTAAAAACAATTTATTTGTTTTTCTTCCCCTAGATCATTGAGAAGCCTATGGATTTTAGTTCAATAAGAAGAAGAATGAAGGCTAAAGATGGCTCTGGTTATAAGAACGTTAGGGAGATATATGCTGACGTAAGGCTGATTTTTCATAATGCGATGAAATACAACCCTGAAAGCCATGATGTTCATGTGATGGCTAAGACCTTGCTGGAAAAATTAGAGAAGAAATGGCTGCATCTTTTGCCTAAAGTTGTTAAGGCGGTAATTTGTGTTTTTTCCAAAATACTTTCCTTTCTTTTGGATGAATGAAACTTGCTTACGTACAATTCTAGAAGTTTTAGCCATCCTATGCAATCTTTTTCTGGAGCTACATTAACTTATGCCAATATTTCAGGAGAGTGAGCTATCCAAGGAAGAAGCACAAGCTCAAGAAGCAGCTTATGCCAATATGACTAGAGAATTAGGCACTGAGGTTAGTTCATTATTTTTTGGCAGAGTTGTGTTAAAATCTAATGATGTATGTTATTCAGAAGAAGTATTTAGGATGGTTAATTTGCGCATTTCACTTTTGTTGTTTCAGCTGTCTAAGATTGACATGGCTTTGAAAAATCTCAAAACAAAAGCAATTGCAAAGTGCAGGTTTGTGAAAGAGTCACTCGATGAATGATCGTTTAGTGCTACATATTATCTGTTAGTTTAGCGCTTAGTCTCACAAAGAATGATTATTTTCTTGAACCACCTGCTGACAGGAGATTTATGGATTTAGATTTCTTGCATCCACACAGTCACACTGTCACCGATTTGAATCGTCTAACCAAGATCAGACGGTCCACATTTCAACTCGATATTTTAGTCTTGATTTAGAGTTGAAACTATGATTGATCTAATGGTTCTGGCCGCATGACTGCTTCAAATGGGTGATTTTCTTGTTGCAAGAAATCAGGATATGAGTTTTATAGCACCTAATCGTCCTTTAGTTTGTTCCTTTAAAGGCAACTGATCGAATTCGTTGTTGATTTCCTTTTGGTGATGTTATGAAATTACGTTACTTATTATGCATTGTTTTGTGGTTGACAACACTTCAGGAAACTGACACTTCCGGAGAAATCAATGCTTGCAAATGCCTTCAACAGTTTGTCTCTAGAGAATCGCGTCAAGGCATTAGCGGTAGTTAGAGAGACCAATCCAGATTTTGATGATAGTGTTGATACGGTGATGCTTAACTTTGATTCTCAGGTTTGTCATATTATCTAACTACTGTTATTTTCTTTCATGCATTTTCTAATTTTCTTTGTCTTATCTTATCTATAAAGTTTTGACTTTGTTTAGCAAGTGTTATTTATCCACTCACTAATTTAATTAGCACAATATACAGAGCGACTACACAATGTTGAGATTGTATATGTTTGTTAAAGACACGCTAGAAGTTCAAGAAGGAACAAGCGCTATTGATCATGAAGACAACATTGAAGTGGAGGAAACGAAAAACAATGACAAAAAGAGGAGAATTGTGTGATTCTCTTGTCAAAGACATGTAATCAGGAACAAAAAACTATGTACTTTGTGATTCAGCTGTGCAACAAATAATGTAGTTTTTTTGTTTTGAATGAGGTTGAAGCTCAAAAACTTTTTAGGTTGGACATGCAGGTAGTTCTTCTGAAACAATTGAATGTAAGCTCAACGGTGGGCATGAAAAACCTCGTCTTTTTTACGATACTTGGAACATATTGAACTACATTCTTATGTACTCCGTACTTTACATCATTTTATGCATGCGTCTATTTGGATTGATTTATACGTGCTTATATCAGGTATAAATTTTGTGAGACTGTTAGGATAGTAATTTATATAAACAGTTAATGACATTGTTCACACACTGTTTTTAGTTTATTTTCCTAAGTTCTCCAAAATAGTTTATGAAAACAGCTTATACCTTATACGAAAGCAATTTTATTTGATTTTCTTTTACTGTAGAAATAACTCATGCAGAAGTGTTTATCGCGATAAGTACTTGTGTTATAAATTGTTTATCCAAATAGGGTATAATTCATTAAAAGAGAATAAAAAATAGTAATTGGTATAGGAAGCATCTTTGATAAATCATTAATATCGTAAAACGACGTAAAATTGGTACAAGCGTTATATGTTAAAGTGACATTGGGTTTGAAAGTTTATTGATGAAACTAAGGTAGAATCTGTTGCTCAGGATTTGCTGAATTATGAAGAAGCCTTGGCCCTATTAAAAATTCATCTGCAACAGGTTCAAGATCACATGACTCATTATGTTAACTCCCATATAAAGGAGTAACAAATCAAGGGTTGAAGATTAGTCCTCGCAAACAGGTATCCATGTCTGCCAGGATTAATCCTAAGTTATCTGCAAGATATTATGGTCCCTACTTGGTCCTTAAACGAATTGGGATCGTAGGTTTTAAACTATAACGTCCTTCTCCAGCGCATACATACTCGTTGTTATGTCTCTCAATTGAAGAAGAAAGTGGAAAACCATCATGTCACACAATAAAACCATCCTCTTATGCACTACTCTTATCACTGCTTAGCAAACACATGAAAGTAATCCATGGTCAAGGTGGCCACATTCATGATCTGCTTTAGTTAAAAATCAAGAATAGGAAACTTGTTTTCATAAAATATATTGTTGTTCACAAACCCTGTTTTCATGATCTCCCCTTTCATCATATTGTTGATTTTGCATTTTTACATGTCGAATGTGAAATGACTGAATCTGGCGCAACATTGCTCTGTAAGTTTCTGCATGTGTTGCTGCACCCTTGCTTCACGTGAAGACAATGGTGATGGGATGAAAACAGCACTGGAACGTCTCTGTGTTTTGCCCAAGCAATTTTTTCCATTGCTAACAGAATCCATATCTTCTCCCTCTTCAATGACTATGGTCCATGGATTGGAGTATGGACTACCAGGAAGACCAGCATCAGGAATAGAGAAGGATTCAACTATTGCCCTCTATATTTAGATCCCAATCAATGTTAGTTTTCTCAGAATACTTCATGCCTTTTGATCAATCACCACTTCTTCATATCCATCAGTTTCTTCTGCCATGGGAAAGCATTGGTTGGATGGCTACCAGCAGCTCATCTTCACCCAGAACTCCGACCGGTGACTATGTTTACACATTTTCCATTCACCTCTTTACAAATCATTCTTTAAGTAAACCATAAACTACACTCTTAATGAGTTAATTGCCTCCTCTTTCTCAACAGATTGATTCCTTCTTCTCTGAGTGACCCAACAAGCATATCGGTCGAGAGCTAGCTTGTGATTGCTTTGAGCTAACATTTCTCTTGAAGCTTTGAAGATAGAAGTTCCCCTAAGATGACAATGTGCAGAGAACAAAAGGAAAAGTAATTAAAAGATGCATTTACAAGTCTAAAGCTGAAAGCTTTAATCATGAAATTGTGAGAACGGAGAATCTGCATATATAATTTGTATCTACTATGGATTCTTGGGCCAAATAAACAAGGAAGAACTAACACCATGAGACAAGCATCATCTTCAGACCAAATACAAGACTATTTGAACTTTCACATGTACAGCAGTACAAGGTCTAAAGAAACTGTAACTACAATTGAAGATAACAAAAAACAACGGAAGTTCAAATTAGTAAATGAAACAAGCCAACAATACCAACCCCTTATCCTGGCCTAGAAAGTATAAGTACTTCAAATCTTTCTTTTTTTGAAGAAGTTAAACTAGCAAACCCAAATTGGCACCCGAGAGAGTTGAACATGATACCTTAAGGAGCAGCGCACTCCAAGGTCGCAAGCCAACACCACCAAACCAAGCCAAGTATAAGTACTTCAAATCTAAGGTTATATTACAGAAGAAGATCAAAATCTTACACATTTGGTGGATGGCATGCCATTGTTCTTCTTTGTATTTGCAAGTTTCATTTTTTCGTCATATAGCTTTAACAGATAATCAGACTCCTCCTTAAAGCCGAAAACACACTTGTTCAAGAACATATTCTCAGAATAAGCAAATGGCCTAACTAAGCTCGCATTCTTTTTTTGCAAACCTTCCATCAAAAGAAATTGCAAAACTGAGGCTCTTGGAATGATCCTTTTAGGTAAACTAAAAGAAAACAGAAGTGGAGATTTAGTAAGATCCAAGGGATCCCAACCCATTTGATTAACCCAAAAACTCATCACCAAATTAATCTTATCAATTGAAGTTAACATCAAACCAGGCTGACACCTAAATACTCGAATAACAACTTCATCAGACCAACCCCATTTCTTAAAGACGTCAACTTTCTTATCCCAAAGTATTTTACTCATGCATTGCTTGGTCATCAAAGCAGTCCCAAAAGTATTTGTTGAAGGGTCAAACCCTAAACCCTTAACTTCCTCCAATGACTTAATCAAATCCTTTGAACCAAATATAGATGGCCTTCTATGAAGCAGTCTAGCAATGGCAGAATCACAAACTCCAAAATCAGACGTCAAATTGATATTAGCCTCTAGAAGGTGATGGGGATAAACAGTAAATGTTCTTGAATGTCGAATTAAGCAAACAATGGTATCCTTGTTGGTTTTCGAAAACCTATTTAACAATTCAAAAAAAGGGATTATTCGTTTGTCCAAGCTACTTTGTAAAATTTGAGGGTTTGAAGTTAAGAATGAAACAATATCAGATGAAGAAGCACCTTTGGATAGAAAATATTGAAACTTTGGCAATAACCTTTTATGGGGTTGTGTTGAAAGTAACCAAGGTGCTTTTGTGATGATGATGCGTATGCTGTCGTGTGAAAAGCCATGGTTTTGAAAGAAGGTGGTAACTGAAACAGGCTTATCTGGGGTATTGAAACGAACCTGGTTGAAGTTGAAAGCTTTAAGAGCAGATTGAGGTGAGAAACCAAAGTTGTTGATGAGGTAGGATACAGCGAATGGTTGTGTGATTGATTCTGATTCTGACTCTGATGTTGTGGTGGAGAATCTTGTGAGTGAAAATGGGAAGGAAAAGTGTTGGTAAAAAAGAGGGTTGTTGAATTTTGGGGTTGTTGATTTTGTGGTGATGATGCCTAAAACAATATTCTGGGAAAGAAACCATTTCTTCAACATTGTTTGGAGCAGACGATTACTATGATTGTGTTTTGGGAACTCTGAGAAACGTACTGTGTGCAGGGGCGAATCCCTTTGTAATTAAGGGGTATGCTCTGACAGTGTAAACCCAACTTTACACAGTCATCCAATCAAAATCCATAATATTGCCATCTCATATTAAATTGATTTAATTAAACAAAAACCAGACAATGGAGGAGAAGAATGTACAGACAATGAATGAACACCCATTTGCATGGATAGTAGTGGTCGATCATGATTGCTAATTAATTTTTATTTTCTTAAAGTTAATTAATTTCTTTTTAAATGGTATCATGACATTTTTTATTTTTGAGGGAAAATGATATCATGACATGTCAAAATAATGACTTTTGATTGGATGTCTCTGTATGCTTTCCATCTTTAAACTCAAATTTTTGTTTCTATTGAATAACTAAACTAGTCGAGATACCCGGGCTACAGCACGGGTAGCGCGGCCGCTCAAGTACTTTTTTGATAATTGTTAGATTGTTAAGTGGACATAGAAATTTGTAGATTAGCCAATTTTATGTAAATAGTTTGGTAGATATGATAAGAAGTTAAGTTTTGCAGAGTAACCAAAGTATTAGGCAACAACAATACAATAGCTTTGACAGTTATTAAGTTTCTTATGTATATGTATGTATATCTATACATTAGATTAATGGTCAAATTGGATCCTGTGTAACAATTATACACTCTTTCGATAATTTTAGTAGCGGAAATTTTATATGAAGTTTTAATAAATTAGCCTAAAAATTAAAAGAGTTTAAACTTGTTTTCATAAAATATGTTGTTGTTCACAAACCCTGTTTTCATGATCTCCCCATTTCATCATATTGTTGATTTTGCACTTTTACATGTCAAATGTGAAATGACTTAATGAGGCACAACATTGCTCTGTAAGTTTCTGCATGTGTTGCTGCACCCTTGCTTCATGTAAAGACAATGGTGATGGGATGAAAACAGCACTGGAAAGTCTCTGTGTTTTGCCCAAGTATTTGACTATTGCCCTCTATATTTAGATCCAGTTGATATATGAAATCCCCAATCAATGTCAATTTTCTCATACCTTCATGACCACCACGTTTTTATCCTCATCAGTTTATTCTACCAAGCGAAAGATTGTTTGATGACTCCAACCAGTGACTACGTTTACACATTTGCCATTAACCTCTATGATTATTTTTCTTTAACGAACTAATTTTTTTCCTTCAAAAAAGGCTTAATCTATTTGATTTCAATGCATAGGACTATGTAAGCAGTATACAATAGTAACTCCCTTAAATCTTAAAAGAGAGAAAGTCCCCAAAAATGACAATGTGTAGAGAACAAAAGGATAAGTAGTTAAAAGATGCATTTACAAGTCTAAAGCTAAGAGCTTTAATCGTGAAATTGTGAGAACCTGCGTATATAATCTGTAGATACTATGGATTATTGGGCCAAATAAACAAGGATGAACTAATACCATGAGACAAACATTCCCTAACCAAATGCAAGACCATTTTAACTTTCACATGAACAAGGTCTGAAAAGATTGTCACTACAATATACTAAATGCAAGACCTATGCATCAAAATTGCAACTAAAACTGATGAGAACAAAACCAACAGTAGTTCAAATTAGCAAATGAAACAATCTAACAATACCCTTATCCTGGCCTAGAAAGAAATAAGTACTTCAAATAAAAGAAGGAACAAGCTAAGGTTAAATTAAAAAAAAAAAAAAAAAAAACAATAAATTACACATTTGGTGGATGGCATGCCAATGTTCTCCTTTGTATTTGCAAGTTTCATTTTTTCCTCATATAGCTTTAATAGATAATCAGACTCCTCCTTAAATCTGAAACACACTTGTTCAAGAACATATTCTCAGAATAAGTAAACGGTAAACCTAAGCTCGCATTCTTTTCTCGCAAACCTTTCAGCAAAAGAAATTGTAGAACTGAGGCCCTTGGAATGATCCTTTTATGTAAACTATAACAAAACATTTGTGGACATTTAGCAAGTGCCAAGGGATCCCAACCCATTTGATTAACCCAAAAACTCATCATCAAATTAATCTTATCAATTGAAGTCAACATCAAATTAGGCTGATACCTAAATACTCGAATAACGGTTTCATCAGACCAGCCCCATTTCTTAAAGACACCAAATTTCTCATCCCAAAGTATTTTACTCAAACATTTCTTGGCTATCAAAGCAGTCCCAAAAGTGGTCGCTGAAGGGTCAAACCCTAAACCCTTAACTTCCTCCAATGACTTAATCAAATCCCTTGAACCAAATATAGATGGTTTATTTTGAAGCAATTTAGCAATGACATTATCAGGAACTCCGAAATCAGACATCAAATTGATATTAGACACAATAAGGTGATAGGAATTCATAGAAAATGTAGTCGAATGCCGAATTAAGCAAATACTGATATCCTTGTTGGTTTTCAAGAACCTACTGAACAATTCAAAAAGAGGGATTATTCGTTTCTCCAAGCTACTTCGTAAAATTCTAGGATTTGAAGTTAACAATGAAACAATATCAGAGGAAGAAGCACCATTGGATAGAAAAAATTGAAACTTTGGCAATAACCTTTTGTGGGGTTGTGATGAAAGCAACCAAGGGTCTTTTGTGATCATGATGCGTATGTTGTCGTGTGAAAAACCGTGGTTTTTGAGGAAGGTGATAACTGAATTAGGTTTTTCAAGGGTATTAAAACGAACCTGTTTGTGGTTGAAATATTTGAGAGCTGATTCATGTGTGAAACCAAAATTGTTGATGAGGAAAGATACAGCGAATGGGTGTGTGATTGATTCTGATTCTGATGTTGTTATTGTGGTGCAGAATCTTGTGAGTGAAATTGGGAATGAGAATTTTGGTGTTGTTGTGATAAGACCTGAAACAGCATTGTAGCAAAGTGAAGGATTTAGGGGATGTATTGAATTGAGATTTTGAAGGATTTTAAAAGACTTTTTTAGTTATAAAAAAATTTCTAGGTATTCCATCAAGATTTTGGTGGATTCTACGATGAACCATCAAACAAGTAGTTCATCGATGGACCATTTAATATTTACCATCAGATGAGATCAATGTTTTAGATACATTAAAATTAAAAGAGAGAATATTTACAACCACACACAATCTTGTCCTCTATCTTCTCCCTTTTTTGAGTCTCATCACAACTACCACGTGCATCCTCATTCCACGGTGACTGCTCCTACCGTCACCAACACCACCACCACTACCATAACTAACTGGTGGTTTTTTTTTAAGGCA
>Ga0228711_1012109_pt1 | contig 10692 bp, 9 predicted proteins | sample MedpolnodulmetaG_2_FD_177996 | JGI IMG/M metagenome (GOLD analysis project Ga0228711, IMG submission 177996) | Root nodule microbial communities from Medicago polymorpha collected in Santa Monica, California, United States - brown nodules | ecosystem: Host-associated > Plants > Roots > Nodule...
CTTGTTTGGCATGTTAAAGATGGCTATCATGTTAGGTGCCACCATTCCATGTAGGCTTGAGCTTGAAAGAAGGATATCATTAAGGTTGGAAATGGTTTCACTTGATGATCTTCTTATACCATCTCTGGAGAGTGGAGACTCCTTGTTTGACGTGGATACAGTTCACAGGCTACTAGAGAATTTCTTGCAGCGGATTGAAGAGGAAGAAGCGGAAGACTACGGATATGAATCCGATGAGATTGGTTCTAATGGACATGGTTCTCTGCTAAAAGTAGGTCAGCTTATTGATGCTTTTTTAGAGATTAACATCCAGTTAGCATGTCCCAACCACAGAGTGCATCTGAATGATAATCAATATCAGGTAGGCCCTTAACAAGTTGTAACTTGCTAAGCTTAGAGATTAACCTCCAGTTAGCATGTCCCAACCTTTTGTGCCATACCCATTTCTTATCATTCACTGATAGAAGGCAAACTACCTTCTGATCAACCAGTTCAGAGAAGTTAATTTTGTAAACATTGTCCATCCTCTTTCCTTTAAAAATTATGGAGTTATCACTTTTGTTGACTATTGTGCAGCTGGTCTTATCAAATACCACATCATAACCATTGTCACAAAACTGACTGATACTCAATAGGTCATGTTTAAGACCATCTACCAGCCACACATTATTAATTGAGATAGAGGCGTTACCAATAGTTCCTGTACGAATGATCTTGCCAGATTGGTTGCCTCCAAACTTCACATTTCCTCCTTCCTTCATTGCGAGGGTGAGGAACATAGATTTCTCTCCTGTCATGTGCCTTGAGCATCCACTGTCCAGGTACCACGACTTGTGCTTTTCTTTTGCCCTTAGGTATATCTACATCATTGACAATTTTAGATTTAGGTACCCATTGCATTATGGGTCCTTTGGGGTTAGTACTTGAAGGTTTACTCTTCACTTCTTGTACTTTGTGCTTTGAGCTTGATTGCTTCTGGTTAACTGATACCTCAGGTTTAACACCTTTTGGTTTTGGTTTCCAAGAAGCAACAACTGTTTTGTTCTTCTGATCCTTTGACTTCAAGATACTAGACTCTGTTTTTAGCAGACTCTGAGGAACAGGTTCTGCTTTCTTCAGAATCTTGATCTTTGAAGTACCAGGTTCAGACTTTATCATTGCCTTAGACTTAGAGTTCTTTGGCTTTGATGTGATCTTAGCCTTAGAGCTGGAAGCTTTAGGTTTTGATTGAACAACAGTTTCAGGCTCAGCACCTTCAGGTACAAAGAAGGTTTTCAATCCTCCTTTGATGCATTCACAACATGTTTTAAGACTGATTTCCTTGGATTTATCATCTGAAAATCCAACCCATTTGCCATTGTTCTTGTAAATGCTGTAAATCATGGAAGCAACTTTGCTTGTGTCAATACCAGATATAACGAAATCTTCAAGAGCAATTTTATGTTCACTTAAAGTCTTTCCACTACACTTCTCTTGTAGCTTCTGAACTAGATACTTGAGTTTTTCTTCATAAGTTCTACAAATGAAGTCAAACACTCTAAGTCCTTCTTCAGAAGCTTTCAGATCCAATAGAGTTGATTCTTGTTGTTTTATCAAAACAATATATTTTTATTTTAAATCAATCAACTCATTGGTTCTGACTTCAAAGTGTGTAAGAAGTTCTTTAACTGACTCAACTAGCTCTTCTTTGGGAATTTTAGCATATACCTCATTTTCGTCTTCAGAATCCGAGTCAGGTCTGCTTCTGAAGTCACTGTAGCCACTAACCCCACAGCTACATTTGCTTCTTCTTCAGCTTCTTCCTTTTCAGACCCAGATTCACTATCTAAGTCTTCCCAAGTTGCCATTAAGCTTTTCTTGATCTGCTTCCTGAATTTCCTTGTGTTGAAGCTAGCTTTCTTGGACTTGTCCTTTGATTTCTCCTTCTGAAGATCAGGGCATTCAGCAATAAAGTGTCCAGTCTTCTTGCAATTGAAACATCCCTTCTGATCTTCCTTCTTTGAGCTTTTGTAACCACCCTTTGTTACTCAGAAACTTCCTGTTCTTTCTTGCTAGATACTCAAGCTTGTTAGAGAGCATAGCCATCTTTTAAGTAGGATCTTCATCAGAATCTCCATCAGGTGATTCATCTTCAGATTCAACAACTTTCAAAGCTTTTGATGACTTCCCTCTAGATGGCAGAGCAATAGATTTAACCTTCTTAGCAGGTTCATGATCATTCAGGCCTATCTCTTGAACTTTGAGAGAGCTGACAAGATCTTTAACACTTAAAGTTTTTAAATCATTAGCTTCCTCAATAGCAGTCACTTTAGGTCTTCATCTTGTAGGTAAGCTTCTTAGTATCTTGCTCACATGATCAGAAGCTACATAGCTGTTCTTCAGTATTTGAAGTCCAGAAACCAGAGTCTGAAATCTTGAGTACATTTGCTCAATACTTTCATCGTCTTTCATCTTTAACAACTCATACTGATGAACAAGCATAAGAGCTTTTGCTTCTCTAACTTTCTTGCTACCTTCATAGTTTGCACAAAGAGAAGCAAACATAGCTTTTGCAGTAGACTTGTCACTCATCTTCATGTACTCTGCTTTAGGTATAGTAGTGACAAGTGATCCTCTGATCTTGTGATGCTTCTTGTAGAGTTTCTTTTGTTCAGGGGTGTGTTTCTTTCTATCAATAGCAGCTCCTTCTTCATCAAGGACTAAGTCACCAACACCATCTTCCAGTATGTCCCATAGTTCTTCATCTAGACCCATGACATAACTGTAGAAGTTGATTTTCCACCAAGAAAATTCTTCAGGATCTCCATTAAATCTTGGCACTTTTCCAGATTCAGCTTTCTTGTCACCATAACCATAATCATATGGTACAGCTGCACCACCAGAATGAGAAGTACCAGAACGAGAAGTGGATTCTTCACCAGATATGTTTTTCTCAGATTTTTTTCTGTTACACTGTTAAGTGTTAAGACAACAGACCAAGGCTCTAGATGCCAATTGAAGGTGAGAAAAACACAAGAAAGGGGTTGAATTGTGTTAGCTTTTTCTTCGTTTCTCCTATTGATGTCACAGTTCAGAAGCAGATAACAATCAGCTTCTGAAGTAGTGATCAGAAACTAAATGTGCAGCGGATAAAAACAGAGTAAGAGAGAGAGAAGAAAGACACAAAGCAATTATACAAGTTCCTTCCACAAACCGGAAGTAGTCATGTCCCCCTTGCACTTCCAAGGAGAGTTCACTAAAAAATGTAATCTCAAATTACAAGTACTCAAGCACACAAGCAAGAGATTTCCTATGCTCAAGCACACAAGCAAGAGACTTTCCTATGCTCTAGTACAACTACAAGAGACTTACAAATGCTCAAGCACACAAGCAAGAGACTTATAATCAAACAGATTTACACAGAAAATTGTTTGAGTTTGAACACTTGATATACAATCAGTGGTGTTCTCAATACAAATCAATTACAGACTCTTGAGACTATAGAATTTCTAAAATGGACTTAGCTAAGAAATTCTAAGTAACTTTGAAATGCAAACAAAACAGAGTATGAACTTTGAGATGTTTAGAGAGTCTATCTTTTGAATGCGTGTGTATTGCTTTCTGTATGTTGTATTTTTCTTCAAGTCTAAGTCTCCTCAACTAGAAAACCTTCAATCCTTTATATAGTGGTGTGAAAGAGACGTTGGAGAATAGTCAGTACACATACACAAAGAGTCGTTTGAAACTTGTTGATCACCAATGATCTTTTGCCTAATATGGTTATTGTCCTATGAAGGATGAATTTCAAATCCATTCCTTGTATGAAGGAACATTTCTGCAGGCAGAGCTGTTATCCTTGTCTTGTTGCAAAGCACGATCAAAGTAGTGGAGAAGGTGGTTGTACAATTCGTACATTTGTCCTTTTTCAACGCTCTTGATAGAATAAGCATTCATTGCCTTCAAATCATATTTCAAGACCATTGTCACACTTCTTTACGTCTTTAGCAACTCTTAGGCAAGATATAGATGAGATTCCAGCTTTTAAAGCTTTAAGTTCTTCAGCTCCTGATGAACTTCAGCTTCTGGTGATCTTGCTTCTGATGAGGTGCTTCTGATGACGTCATCACTTCAGGAGCGCTTTGAACTTCAGGAGCACTATCTTCAGACGCTTCAAGCTTCCTTTTTGTTGATACCTTTGCTCTCTTTTGTTCTTTCAGAACCTTTTAAAGATATGAAATTTTGTCTATGGTCCTGTACACTTGAACAAATATTAGCAAGTCCAATTGACAATTTTTAATACCTTGCTATCGTCAAAACTCTAAGGGTAACATATGTTAAACATTCTTTGTTCTAACAATTTCCCCCACTCTAAGGGTAATGTTTGTTAAACGCACTTTGTTCCAACAGAGTTCTTTGCTTCCATTTTGTAGTCAATGGCAACCCAAATATATGTAACAATTGGTCAAGTTCGAGGCTGCTCATCAACCTACATCATCCGGTTGTTGAGAAGTTTAAGACTTAGTAAGTTTGCATTATGATTTCACAATACAGTGTTAGAGTAACTTATTATTTCACAATCCGATTTGATTATTTTTTGACCATGTTTCTTGAATTGTTGTCGTGACCTTAACACTTCTCAAGCTCAAAGTCAAAGCTTCAGTTAGAACTTAAGTCATAGTTCGACTTCTTCTCAACGTACTTTGTACAACGATTTTTCCAAACTGTCTCAGGTTAGGCCAATTGCTGAATTTATAAACTTAGTCAATGTCTGCTTTTTTTATGCACAAACATGCTTTGAGTTTTTTTACGCACAAATTAAAAATACATATTGCATTATTCTTTATTTCATGTGCATAATTTGTGTCAGGATACAAACTGCATCACTACATGGAAAACAACTAAATTCAATCCTAACCAATTTGGATTGTATTATGAGAGTTGCACCAAATGTTCGAAGACATCAGTGTCAAATGGTGTTAGCTATATATGCACATGTGGAAGTGATGCTTAATTTCCATTTGTTTCAACAATGTTAATTGGTAAACGAGGTACATATAATGTACATGCATGCATTTATCTAGACTTTATAGGAAGATAATAGGAAGATAAATTAGAAGTCATGGTACATTTTCTTTAGCTTAAAATCAGTTATGCTACCTTTATTTTCTCAATTATATGTAACTATATTCGCATACATCTTATCCATGTTAATATGCATTAGACTAATATTGTAGTTATTTTTGTGTTTAGTATTTCCAAAACGAGGTGTCAAGAACAATTCTGAAAGGAAAGCGCAAAACAATCACTCTCATTGATGACCAGACACAGAGACAGTATAACTGTCGCCTCATTACCGCCGATAGAGCAAGCTATAAAAAATATTTGGGTGGCCAGTGGTTCAATTTCTGTAGAGAACGAGTGATGGAAGAAGGTGGTAACCTCATCTTTGATCTCGAAAAGTCACAAAAGAACTTGCACGTTCGAGTTGTTCTAAAGTAGATCTTTGTTGTTGAACTATTTGAACTTCTACTATTTTGACGTATCGCTTTGGACTGTAGTCGTAAACTATCTTGACTTTTGGATGCCATTTGTTCTTTTCATTTTGTCTAATGTAAATATTGGCAAAAATCCCTTTTTGGTTAGTCTATGACACTTGCAGTCTCTTTTATAAACCTAACTATTATGTAACGTTAATCTGCACATTGTTGGTTCCTTCATTGATTTCAATTAGTATCATGTTAATTATAATGTTGAATTCCTAATCTCTTGAACAAAATAAAACATGCTCTTTTCCTACAACAAATCTTTATAATGCTTTGGTAAATGTTTTAGAAATATACATATATATAACATCTAATTAACACTGCAATTTGTTTTGTACCTAGCACTTCCCAAATGAGATATCAAAAACATTTCTAAAAGGAACCCGGAAAACAATCACACTCATCGACAAACAAGTTCAAAAAAGGTATAAGTGTCGCTTGATAACGGCAACGAGACCAAGTTACAAAAAATACTTAGGCGGCCAATGGTTCAAATTTTGCCGAGAACATATGTTAGAGGTAGGTGATAAGTTAATTTTTGATCTAGAGAAGCCACCTAAAAATATGCACGTTCAAGTCGTTCCCAAATAAAGATTTGGTGTTCATGATCCACACTTTCAACAGATCACCTTAACTCTAATCCTAGACTAGATTATCTTCACTCACTGATGCTACTTCTTTGCTTGATTTCATTTGATGAAAATATGAGTATCAATCCTTTTTTGGTAACTCTATCACAACAACACTCTTTTTTTTTATAATTTTGGATAATATGTAATCATAACTCACACATCATTGGTTCCAATTGTTTTCATCCTAAATATTATGTTAATTCCTAATCTCATAAACTCATTATATGCTCTCTTAATCAGTCCATACATATTTTATGATGAATCACAATGTTCTGTTGTTTTAACATCTTTTCTTTCGAAGAATTTTTTATCGAATACGTTATTGAACCCGTGCGAAGCACGGGTTTGTAACTAGTGTGTATTAAAATTTTGTCGATGAGTGTTACTAGCATTTCTAGCTTAGTTTCCTTTTATCGAATATATCCGCTCTAATAGTCAAATTCTATTTAGACTAATTCCAAATACGTACTACAGTTGGACCACGGAAAAGGCTACCTATAGGATGGATTAAGGTGCTCCACCTAATACCGAAGTAATCATGAAAAGGTCAGTGTCGATAGAGGAAATCTGTCGTGGACGTCGGTTCTTAAAGGGTGTGGCAACGTCATGGTCGGATTAGGCAAGTGTACCAAATCGTTTACCAAGTAATAAAGTGATAAGTAGAGTATCATATCCACATGGATTGTCATTTTGTCTAAACAATTCACGTTACTTATTTGGAAACAATAAAATAAATAAGAGATAAGGCTTTAGAGATTTGTGATTTAATCTGATTTCAACAAAGCAAAGTTACCTGTTTTGATTGTAGAATGTTAGCGGCGGTTAGGAATACTCTCTATTTATTTTTGGAATTAAATAACAGCCAAGTTGCATTCAAATATTCTACATAGACTATCTAAGTGATGAGTTCGTCGGGACGTGATGACCTAATCAGTTTGTCAAGTTGCACATGTTGGTCGCACAGTGATCCTTATGTGTGGGGTCTTACTCTCTCTGTCGATTTTGGTATATCCCTCCGCCTGTTGGATTGCACTTGCTGGTCACACAGTGATCTTTACGTGTGGGGTGTTACTCCCTCATGGGTAATTGAAACATAAACTTAAATTAAAGTTCCTAAATTTCCAAAGGTATGGTTTCCAGTGTTCTAAAGGTTCTCTCACGTATGAATCTTAGAAGTCCGTATAGAATTCTCCCTCTCGATAGTTCCACAAATGGGCAGCCCTATCAACGTCTATCTGACCAAGGTGCGAGGAGAATGGAGTTACTGGTTGATTTAAGTCGTGAAGTCACTTGTTTCCTTAATTACTAACTAGTTACTACCTGATTTCAACAGATGTTCATCAATATTAGGTATGCCACCTCCATAAGTACTTATTTTGAAGGTACGCTCGCTTTCGGTTTGTTTCGCTAGTTACTAACTAATTACTTACTAGTTAGAAAGATATAAACATCAGTATTAGGCCATGTCACTACCTAAGTGCCTAAATCAAGGTTATGCTTCAAATGAGAAAAATCTTACGCACTACAATAAAACTAAATAGCGAACAAAAAATAACTAAATAAACGAATTTAAATTAAATAATTATCCAACAAACCAAATAGAGGTTCATCTTAGGACTCTAGCCTAAAAAGATTTAGTTACTCATGGTAACCAAAGACAAATTACAAAAGAAATAAAACATACCCTAGAGAAACTTGGAGTTAGGAGGGAGAAACTCCTCCCTGGAAGCTCCTAGTGGTTGCCTTCCTTTTGAACCGCTTCGTTCTGAATGAGAAATTGTGAATGAGGAATGGGGTATTTATAGGGAGAGTTTCCACCTGAAGTCAGACCCAAAATTCGAGTTTTTCCCCACTAAAAAGTAGCAAAAAGCAGTTTTAGCCCGCATTCAACAATGCTCGGGGCGCACAAGCTATGCTAAGGATGCCTGAGTGTGTAGAAAATGCATGCTCAGGGCGCATGGACCATGCTCGGGATGCCTGTGAGTGCGTTTCAATGCATAAATCTTTGTTTTTCCATTCTTTTAGGTGTTTGCTTCCATATAAGATGTCTTGGGACCTGTGAACTAAATTTCTCCCTCTATAACGTCTTTTCAGGCCTCTTGAATTTTCAGATGTCTTAATTTTCCGATTTGCATGATTACTTCGTGAAATACATCAAACACACCCAAGAATTGCTATGTTTCGGGAAGAGAGAAATACAGACTCAAATATAGAAAACATTATATATGTCCTGAAATAATAAGTAAGTATTCTAATATTCCTCTATCCTGCTTGTAAAACCTACTGAAAATGACTAAAAACATGCTAAGAATAACGTAAAATGAAATGTCATCACAACCCCAAACTTAAACTGTTGTTTGTCTTCAAGTAATGAAAGAAAAACGAATTTTATTCTTTGAATTTTTTCAGGAAAAAGCATACCTTTTCGAGAGGTGCTCAGATCATCATTCTTCATATTCACAGCATTGACTTACTTACCTCGTTACACTCAAACATGATAGACTTGGATAAGATAGCTCATATACTCAACTACCCTCTTTTCCTTGATACACACATGTATCTCCTAAAGCTAGCAGGGTTGGTCACAATATTTTCACACTCCAGACGTCACATGAATGTTCCTTACTGTAAATTTGAGACAATTCTAAATAGACAGTCAAAATCAGATTATATACACACTTTGAGACCCATGGAAATCTACATTTTTTTTTATTTTGATAAATAAGTTCTACTGATACCCCACCGTCAAACTTAAAATGTTTCTAATTCAAAAGAGCAACCCCAAACTTAGCATCAAACCATACCAAGTTGTAAAATTTCTATCTAACTCCAAGAGAAATCAAATACATGACATTAAGGTTCAGAACTGTGACATGATTTATCACTTAATAACAACAAAAGAAATTGTGTTTGGAGACTCAAAGTGGTTTCACAAAGGATAATAAGAATATAAAAGGGTGGCTTGAAACACTCAAGATACCCAAAAAAAATTGCCTCGTGTGTAATATAAAATGACCGATCAAAAAAGTTATATTAATAGAACGGATTGAAATATTTGGCTCAAAATCTCACCGGTTATACTATTCAGAAAAGAAACGGTGACTAATATGAGTACATTCAGTAGTAAGCCCCAAAAAAATTCGTGCTCTTGAATGTAAGGGTAAACTAGCATCCTCTGTAAATGTTATGAAATAATTCTGCAAGAGTAAAACAAAATTAAGCATAAATGGAAAGGTTATATATGTAATGCAAATAAATTAAATTTTATATGATAATATTGAGGATTAGCAACAGAAAAAGAAATGGAATTGTTCAGAAAGTACATCTCAGCTTAGCAAAAATACAAATGCGGAAATATAAACTTATGGGTTGCCTCCCATTTGCCGCGTGTTTTACATCTCGAGCCTGATGATGACATAAATATAAATCAATGGGTTGCCTCCCATTCAATGCTTGTTTTTTGTCACTAGATTGATGTCATAAAACCATCACATTTCGCCTGTCAATGATCCATAGAAAGTATCTTGCTCAAACTCAGTTTGACTTAACAAATTCAACAACATCCTACGTTCATTTGCTTCCTTTGTACTCACTTCAAATTCCATGATCTCATTTCGATGTTTTGATTTAAGTGCATACATCTCTTGATATTGTTGGTACTCGATCACTTTTTCATCCCATTGCATCTTGCATAAACGAAAGTTACCATCAGTCCAACTCTTCATCTCCTTCAAATTGATTTGTCGGGTAACTTAGCGCCTTGCTCATATCTGATGAAATTAAACGAAACGTAATAACCAATAAATTGACGGAAACATAGACATATATATCAAATGTGTAAACATTAATAACGAATAAAGAAGTATTGCACTAGTTCCACCACATAAAAGTCATATATTTTCATATATTTATATAAATTATATAATGTTAGTTATATATTTGCCACAATAAATTAGCGTTACAATATCGACCCTAAAAAATATATCGGTGTAATATCGACAAAAAAAAGGATTAACACTTACAAAAAATCAATCATATCGCATCAAGTGAAATTGAATCTTCATCTTTCCTAATAACGTGAAATTCTTGCTTTGCTTTTTCAAGAGTGTCACACAAAATAGGTTTGGCTTGGTTTGACTCGTTTTTTGGCGGGGGCGGTTTCTCTCCCTTTTCAATCTTCATCAGATCTTAGACCCTAGTTTGTTGATCCAAATACTCAAATTCCCAAGTCATGTGATTGTTCCACTACGTAGATGATGGAGGTAGTGGATAACCATCTTTCAAAAATAGAAGCACAAAATGATGGGGAATTAAGTGATGTAGCATCAAAAGTAAGTATTTATGTTATCGTCTCCACAGGGACTGGTGCGATATTCTAAGCCGTTCAATAATCTATATCGTTCTGAGCTAAGGTTGTCGAGTATTTTGTTGTTTCATACACTATCAAACTAAGAATTTATAAATGGGATGAGAGTTAACAGGGAAATAAGTATGCTGGGATTAAACTTCATCAACCTACTCGTACGTATTCTCGGATT
>Ga0228711_1012114_pt1 | contig 10687 bp, 8 predicted proteins | sample MedpolnodulmetaG_2_FD_177996 | JGI IMG/M metagenome (GOLD analysis project Ga0228711, IMG submission 177996) | Root nodule microbial communities from Medicago polymorpha collected in Santa Monica, California, United States - brown nodules | ecosystem: Host-associated > Plants > Roots > Nodule...
GTTCACCGAGTTCAGCAATCTCATCCTTCCTTGCATTGTCTTTATCATTAGATTTCTCAATCTGAAACAAACAAAACAAAGAAACGTGTTACATTATGAATTACGATACAAAGTGATGATGAAATGATAAACCATAATAATAAAGAAGGAATCTTACAAGTCGTTCAGTGGTGGAAGTGATAGTATCAATCATATTTCAAACACGCTCCATTTTCACGTGTACTGATCGAGTCACTTCCAGCACCATTGAAGACATTCATGGTGCTACTCTAGTTTAAAAATTCAAATTACCTTAGGTATGCAGAGGAAATCAAAAGTGAGATATGGAATTCTATTTTTCTAAACCTGAAATTTCCAATAGCAACAACCAGTAGAAGAGAACAAAAAACAAATTAGGTATATTTTATCATTTGCTATATAAAAATAGCTTATGTAAGCTTATACATAAGCCTTAAACATGAGAAATGATTGTGATATAAGCTCCAAATAAGCTATTTATCCAAACAGGCCCTAACTTGATATATAGTTCTCTAAAGTCTGATGCAGCATATATAACAATTAACAACACATACATGCTCAGAAGGGAATTTCAACATTGAATAACACATAGAAGATGAACTAGAAACAAAAGATTCCAATAAGTAATTATTCAAGAGTGATTATTCTCGAATATACAATCAGATTATAACAAGGCGAAGCACAATTTCTAAATGAATCGAGTCAGTGAATAATCTAACTTAATCCATCGAAATTACGTTTAATTGTGCGAAAAAAACAAAAATCTGGTTTGATCGAATTGAAACAAACCGCTATTGAACTCAGAAACAATAGAATTAGCATAAAATGAAATAAAAATAATCAACAATAACGATGATCTTGAAAATTGAAGGTACTATAGTTGTATTAGAGATGAAGTGTAAATTAGTTTCATACTGATTTTGGCAAAACAATAACAATAATTTAGAGATGAAGATGGAAGAAGGTTAGAATCGGAAAATGGAGCCGAAGAGAAGAGAGAAAACGACGTACCTGTTATTTTCGAGTTTTCTGCGAGATTGATGACGATACATCATAGATTGAGAGCTATCCACATGCAGATCGACATCTAAATCTGAAAAAACCGGCGGTCCAAGAGCCGCAACGGTTGTGCGACGAGGCTCGACGGTGGTGAGATGAGCCTCGACAGTGGAACTGTGGAGAGAGAGAGAGAGAGAGAGATTGCAGAGAAGAGGGAGAGAGAGAGAGAGAGAGAGAGAGAGAGAGAGAGAGAGAGAGAGAGAGAGAGAGAGAGAGAGAACTGTGGAGAAATTAGGGAAAAATAATAAATGAAAATGTTTATTTATTTTTTTGGTTTTATAAAAGAAAATGTTTTTGGCATTAAAAAATTTGTTTTTATTCTAAATAAAATTATGAAAATAGTATCTTTTAGAATTAAAAATAAATTAGAACCAAACAAATGTTGTAAAAAGGAACGAAGGAGAGGTTTGTAGTAATAGCAGGTTCAATCAACCACGAACATATAATTGTAGCAAGATTTTGGTAGCTATATTGATATTTTCTTGTAGTGCAAGTCTTGTAATATCATTTGTAACACCATTCATTTTTAAGGTGTCACAATATTTAAGAAAAATAGTTAAGTGAAGATTGTGATCATCCGTAAACAACAAGGAAGGTTTCGGTTAAAAATTGTTGCCTCTGCTATCGAACACGCAATGCTTTAATGTTGTTTTGTAGCGGTGAGAGTGACACAATCTTTTAAAGTATGATTTTCAGCCATATTAGAACTTGTAATTGCTCTCTTCTTCGTTGATGGACAAATCTCTCTATCTCGAGTATTGGTTGAACAATTTTTTCGAGAATTTGAGTTCTTCACGTCCAAACAAGAAAACATGCAAAAACAGAAAATATTATCGTGGCGCGATTTTGACAAAAAAGAAACTTGGAAATTTTGTATCATACCAACAAATCTTAAAACTATATCTTACAAAAATACTTGCACAACATTAAAACTATTTCTTAACATGTGCAAATTTGCACATGATAGAAAAACCCTATAAAAAATATATATGATTGTGGATCACCCTTGTAAATTTCAGTTTACTACTTGAACTGCAATTATAATATATTTCTCACATCAAAGATTCTAGTTGTACAGAAGAAAACATGTGCAAATTGATGAAGCAACAATGACCACTAATTTTTTTATCATAGTATTGTCTATTATTTTCCCATCTCTGAATCATGCAAATTTTGGACATACAATAATGAACAGAAATTTTTTGTCTTTCGACAACGACTAGAGATTCTCTCAAAAATCACAATTGCATAAAATCCAAATTTCACCAATCAAGAGGGAAGTATGTATTGTCCCTATCATCAAGATAGCCCTCCATTCTCTTGTATATGTTTTCACCTCATTCAGGCTGTGTTTCATGTCCTTTAATTGTTTACTAGTCTTTGTGTATTTTAATCCTTTATTATGTATGTGAGGTATCAACTATGGTTTTAGTCCCTATAAAATCTATTTATATTTAAATTGGTCTCTATAATATTCATTTTAGTCCTTATTTTGCAGGACTAAAATCAAATATATTATAAGGACCAAATCCAATATCAATCAATTTTGCATGGACTAAACAAAAACAACAAGGACCAAAAAAATGTTAGATATTTGGAAGGACTAAAACAAAAACATATTTTTATAGGGACTAAAGCCAAAATGCTTGATATTAATTTGCAAGAACTACTTGCATATTAAAATCTTATATGAATTAGTTTCTGATGATTAGTTTGTATCACATACATAGTAATGAGTTGGTTAAGCTATAGTAATTGTGAAAGGAACCTTATTCCAAATTTCAATTAATAAAGTTTCTTTCTAATCAGCCCTAGGAAAAATATTTGAAGCTTCACATAATATTAATCACAAGTTGAATATTGAAATAGTACATGGTAAAAAATACATGGCATCAAAGCATAGTAGTAGCTTCAAAATTTACAAACAACCACCAGGTAAATAAACTAGTAAAATACTGCATTGCAGAAAATAATATCATTCAATATAGTTTTGTTTAAGCAACACCTCCTTGATCACTTTGTCCAGGTTCATGTATGAACAACCACCTAGTCTAGTGTTCTCCTTTGCCATCTTCTTCAACTCCATGGCCTTTTGCCTCATCTTCTTTCCTTTATCTCCGGCTATCACTTCATTAATCAGCTTCGCCAACTCCTCTCTCTTCACATTCGTATCGATTTCCATACCAATCTTCCATTCATTACAAATAAATCTACAGTTTGTTGGCTGATCAGCAAAAAAAGGCCAACACAACATCGGCACTCCAGCACATATGCTTTCAGTGGTTGAATTCCATCCGCAATGAGTCAAGAATCCGCCGATTGAAGGATGGTTCAACACTTTCTCTTGTGGACACCAACTTGCTATTAGGCCTCTATCTGCGATCTCATTTGTAAACTCCGATGACAAAATCACTGAGCCACCAATGACAAGATCAGGCCTAATGATCCACAAAAATGATTTATTGCAATTGGCCAAACCCCAAGCAAATTCCAACATTTGCTCGGGTGTCATAACTGTAATGCTTCCAAAATTCACATAAACAACGGATCCCGGCTCCTTGGATTCAAGCCATTCAAGACACTCAGTATCTTCTTTCCATAGGTTGGAACCTAAAGAATCCAATTCATGAATTTGTGGAGTTTGATTTAATAATGAAGGGAAAGGGCCAATAGGGTAGAGAGAAGGAAACATAGATGAGAGAACATTTATTACATCACTCTCAAACTCATTGAAAGTATTCAAAAGAATAGTAGAGTCTCTATTAAATCTATCTGCAATTTCAAAAAAGAATTCTACCATAATATTATTTGGATCTGTTGTCCTGATATAGTCGAGAATGTCCTTCAACCGAAAGTTATTCAATCCTGGAATCCAATCTACTTTAGTTTCCAAACATCCATTTGTTAGATAACTCTCATCTGCATATCATAAGTACAAAGGTTAATATCTTGAAGGTCCATACACGCACATATATATAAGTTTCTTCAATGAAAGTTATTTGTAGTATAAGAAATTTTAGTCTGAAGTTTAATAAAAATTTGTGCAGGTCATCTTCTGAAAGAGAGCTTTTAATTTGAGGGTTGGATTTTTATTAACTGAATTAACTAAACTATGAGTTATCAACTCCGTGGTAAGAGTTTGACCTTGTAATCTCAAAGTGAAGAGAGTTGAAATCCTTTAGGAAACACACACACACACCGAAATTGACACTATGAAGAATTGAACCTGAGACCTTAAAAGCAACTCCAAGGTTCCAAGCCAACATATATATATATAATGTGCATTAATAAAATACTATTACCTAACAAGAAAATAAACATAGTACCTTTGAATGGTATGATACCTCTTTCTACAAAGGAACGAAGGTACATAACAATCAATAATGAACATGCACTTGATGAAAAATAGAGAACATTTGGGAGTGCAAATTCTTCAGCAGCTTGTATAGTAAAGCTCATACAAGAATCAGAAACTAAGCAAGTAACTGGTGGAACATTGGCAGAGTGATTAAGCCTAGTAATAAGTTCACAATAGGGTTTAAGGAAATTCTTTCTTATAGATTGAGAAATAGAAGGTACATCTTGACTAACATCACCATCACCTTCTATTGGTAGACCATCTGGGATTGTTTCAAAGCTAAAATCAGTCACACCATCTAAGGCATTCGGACCTCTTGATTTGAGCAAACGTTTGTGATTGTATTCGGTGTTGACAAAGGTTATGTGAAATCCTCTAAGGTAAAGTAGTTTTGCTAGTTTTAACAATGGATTGATATGTCCTTGAAGTGGATATGGAATCAACACAGCATGTGGTTTTCTGTTTGCAAAGTTTCTCATTTTTGTTAATTCTCTATTTGGATATTATGTGTGAAAAATATGAGGTTGAAGAACAAGTGATAATAAGCATGTGCTTTAATAGAGAGAATAAAGGACAATGCTACAAAATTGAAAAATACAAAGAAATCCAAATAGATAAAATCTGGGAGGTTGAGATTCTAACAAACTGAAATAAGTTCATCCAACTCAATTTGGCTATCATTACAATGATATGAAGCATGGACATACAAACTAGGACAAAAATACTTCATTCACACGTCCATACCGGTAATAATTAAGTTGAAAAAATGATTAATTGACTGTACTTAACTGTTTCGTGTCAAACAACAACACATGTCCGACACCAAATACATCTCTTATAAGAAGTGTCGCTGCTACAGCGTTACAATGTATTTTCAGAGTCAAATGTTAGTAAGTTGATAGTAAATTTAGTTTTTAGAGTTACAATTTTGAACCTTAACTCATCAATCGACCTGCCAGTTAAGACTCATTATATTGGTGTTGAATGGTTGGTCTTTGGTTTAACCAATCAATATGGCACTGAATTTTCAGGTCTATCTGTATGCAGTTGTCTTGTAGAGTTCATATGTCAAAATCTCATGCTACCTGCAGAAGAGAGATTGGTATACATTTTTGGAGGTTGAAATAAGTTAGTAAAATTTGAAGGTAGAAAATACGGATAATACTTGGGTGACATTGTGGTTGGTGACATTGGTGACATTGACCAACCACAATGTCACATGTGTACAATGAAACAAAAAAATATTGTGAAAGAGAAAAAAGAAGGACACTTGTGACATTGTGGTTGGCCAATGTCACAATGTCACCAACCACAATGTCACCAAAGTGCTACCCAGAAAATACTTCAAATTGCTACATGAATTTGGAAGTGTGTCAACTTACATTATATAAAATTCATGTTAGTCTCCCAAATTTGATTAGATTAGTCCCTTCAAGATTATATCAAAGATAATTGGAAATGGTTACATGGGAAAGGCGATAAGATTAATTTCTAAAATGCTCACTGGCTTAACTTTTCTATGGTTGATCTGCTTGATATTCCAGAGGACAAGCATCAGTTGCTTCGAGGCATTGTGGAGGACTTCATCAGGAATAAGAAATGGTATCTTCCTCATTCCGTTCTTTTGAATTATCCTAGTATTGCTATTATTTTGCAGGATGTTCATATCCCTAATTTTAGGACCGATGACAAGCTAGTTTGAAAGCACACAAATAGTGGGAGTCCATCCATCCAACCCGACAAATATCTTCTTGTTTGGAGGCTTTTTCACAAAGAAGTTCCTGCCGATGAGAATCTGTGTGCTAGAGGTTGCAATGTTGTTTCTTATAGTAACTTGTGTGACAAGGCAATGAAAACTAGCCAACATCTTTTCTGGGATTATACTTTTATGAAAAATTGTTGGGGCTGGCTTGCTTCTACCCTGGACCAACTGCTTCTGGTGGTACTTTCAGAGGTAAATGTGTCTTTTGTAGGGTTTTCTTTTCAAAATTTATACATATCTACTACTTTTCAAGCATAGGTCACCGAGCTATGCATGCAATTGAGATAGATTAAAAAAAGGGTTTGACCTCTCTTTCGTTGGAAAAATACTCTCAATTGGTTACTCAGGATTTCAAGAATCCTAGTCTAAAACAGGCGGTTTAACTGTGTTGAATTAACTAAGTGATATATGATTCATTATTTTTTAAATCATCATAGAAGGCAATTGTTGTGCAGAAAAAATTGCTTATTTCCGCTTGAAAACAATAGTTTTACTAGATTTTGACTCGGGCAACGCGTGGATGTCTTGAATTTTATATCTCGGAAATAATGAAAATGTATACCTTCAATTCTAAATTGTCTAAAACATAGGGATTTTGTTTGTCTATTACATTAACTATTGTCGACGAATTTTTGTTAATATTTTGGGACGGAGGAAGTATTACACATAATCAATATTTCATTTAGTGTTGTGGACAATAGTTGAAACTTTTTGTGCAGGAATCATTTTTTTGTGAAGGAATCATTTAAAATGAATAATATATGCATCATATATTATTCAACATTGTAGTTTACAATTTCAAACAAAAAATAGAAGTAATTCCAAATGGATACTTATGAAGTCACACCATTAGTATTAGTATAATTTGATAAACAAAAAATACTTAATCATTTTACAAACAATTTAATTAGGAAATGAAAATGGTCATAAACAGACAACATTGTTCTTGAACCATGGAACAGTGGCAACATTGCATCAGGTTCAATTAAACAATACAACCTATTCCAACTCAAATTGGAACAATACAACTTGTTCTAGAATTGAAAGGATAATCCAGAGTGTCCATCAAAGTATGTAGGTGTTTTTTACTCCTTCCGTCCTTATATCTAAGCATCCATTTGACTTTTTTTTTGTCCCTAAATGTAAACTCCTTTTCAAATTACTAGAAACGTTTATTATTTTTTTCCTAAACATACTCCTAATTAATACTACAAACTTGTATTGAAATATGAAAAGTCAAATCTAATACACATACAAACAAAGGATAATTTGATAATATTAACACGCAAAATAAACACACTAATTATACGAATAACTTTTCTTAAGAAATGTGAAAAAACAAAGAGGACTTACGTACACGGAACGGAAGAAATATTTAATATTGAGGTATCCAATTGTAATAATGTTGCATCCAACTAATGAGAAAATAGGTTGTATAACAGGCTATGTTATAATACTGAGAATTTGGTAAAGACGGCAACATGCTTAATTTTCACGAAAAATAAAGGAAAAAAACTTATTTAATTGAAAGTGTAAGAGAAGGATATGAATGGTCCTAATGGATTGATCACAAAGTGGGTATGCACACTTTTTTAAGAGAAATTAAATCAAAAGGAGATCCAAGAATGATTTTATGGTCGGCGGTTACGAATATGCATGGTCATCATGGCATATACTTCTAAACAATATTTTATTCTCAAATTTGAAGAGCAATATGCAAGGAGGAGGGGTACACATCAGATCTGGGTGGATGCATGTGGCATAACTGATCTGATGTGTTCAGGAGAAAATTTAGGGATTGATATTGTTTTTTTTAAGAAGTTAAATTAACTCATCTAAATTGATAGAGAATTGAACCTGAAACCTTGAGAGAGAAAGAGCACACTCTCAAGGTTTCAGGTCAATACCACTATATCAACTCAAGTGGGTTTTAATACCATTAGGTCAATCCAAGTGGATTTAATATAGATAGATAGATAGATTTGGTGGGACTCTACCTATTCTTGTGTTTCAAGTTTATATAACATTAATAGCTTAGGGTTCCTTGGCTACCATGTTTGTCAAGGGCTCAAACTTTAGTTTGTTGTTCACTCTTTTTCATTCCGTTAGATTTTATATCCCATTAGAATTTCTTGATAAGGTTATTGATATTAAAAATGAAAAAATCATTTAAAGTTTCTATAATATGAGAAATCATAGAGAGCAATTATTAATGCTACCAATTTTTATATATCATAAATTCACTATTCAAAAATCTTGGATCCGTCATTAAGCAAGAGGGACAAGAAAAAAGTCAAAGGAGAGAGGATAAGAGAGAGAGGGGGGACATGCAAGAGCAATGGCGATAAAGAGAGGTCAGCAAGACTGAGAGAGATCAGAGACCGAGACTACAAGAGAAAATTATGAATTAAAAAAAAATCTATATTATGCAAATTTGCACATGTTAAAAAGTTTAAAATAGTAATTTTGTATTGAAACTTGTATATTTTGTATTTACTACTAATTAAAATATATAACAAGACATAAAAAAAATTAAGAAAATTAAGAAAAATTAAGAAAAACACGAAATTTTCCTAAAATATAAGGGATTATATTATATGCACGCGTGAAGCACTACCCAAAAAAAAATATGCACGCGTGAAGCACTACCAACAAGAAGAAGAGACATATATGGCCCTCTAATGTCAGATTATGTAAAATTATATTGGGTCTTGAAAATATAAACGTTTTTTCTTCGGTCAAAAATAAATAAAATGGCATATACTTATGGGGTGAGGATATATGGCAATAGGGCGGGGTGAGGATATATGGCAATGGGGCGGGGTGAAGATGAGTTTTACATTTCACTTTCATATACCCAATTCTTATATACTTATCCGTTACCCTACTCATACCTAACGGAGATGAAAAATTGAACATCATCCCTGCCCTCGACGAGTTCGTGTATCCCCACCACATCCCGTCCCCACATTGAAAAAAAAAATTAATAAAAAATAGAATATTTTTTCCAACCCCTAGAGAAATGTTGTAATGAATTATCCAGCAATATGATCACTTTAGCATTTGTTAGACCGATTGATTTAGTTGCTCCTTTAAATATCAATAGTAGTTTTCATAATACGGCAATTATCAAACAAAATAACATGGCATATATCAACATAAAATAATTTTCTGCCTTCGGGATAGGTTTGTGTATGGGTTCGGGGTGGGTACCTATATACCCGTTACCCGTCCCATACCCGTGTTTTGAAATCGGGGAAAACCCAAACTCATACCCAAACCTAGTCAAAACGGGGAAAACCCGTCAAATTGAGTTTGGTTCGAGTGGGTAACCACGTGTATGAGTTTTGTTGCCATGCCTACCGCCACCACATAATTTTTTTTTTGAACGACAAAATTATTAATAATAATCAAATCCCTGCAAAAGACGAACAAAGACCATCTAATAGAAACTACAAAACAAAAGCGTCATATATAGGCAAAATACCGAAAAGAAAAATACATAAAAACATCAATATAATGCAAAAACCACATAACATATGGCTACCACCCTCTGTCAAAAAAAAAAAAAAACTATGGCTACCACCCACACCAATAAGAAAATTAACTAGAAAAAATCAAAGTAAACACCTAAATCAAATTCAGACCCCACACTTCCTTATTGGAACACAGAAACATCATTTTCTCATCACCATAGTCGAGCCCCAATTAAACACCCGAAAAAGATTTCATCCAACACTCTTGCGGGTTCCACTGCCACTCGACCCCCGGTTATCTGAAGAAGACACCAAAACAAACCCAAAAACTTAAGTCAAGAAATTGACATCCGATCCCGAATCAAAACAATCGTCCCACTAGACACTAGAATCAAATTTAATAGAATAGAATAAAATTTACTTTCTTAAATTAAGCATTCAAAACCATAACAAACCACATCTACGGTGGATTGGCAAGTTGGTCTCTCCCCTAAGTTAATTTTGGCCGAACCGAATAAACAAATATTGATGTGTTGTTTCGGTACTATTTAATCTTTATGTTATGATTATGCTTGTGAATTTGCTTTTCTTAGTTACTAGGTCTATTGTTATTGTTGTGGCTGCTTGAGACTACTCTTAATTTGGTCGTTACTAACTCTTGCTCTACCCATCTAGTTTATTAGTGCCATTTGAATTTCATTGACAACAAGATTTGTTAAAACAATTAGTTTAATATTTCTTAAGATAGTTATGAATTAGTTATGATTAGTTTCAATTTGATAATACTAGTAACTTTGAGATAACTATATGAAGTGGTTTTTTTAGGGGATATATGAAATGTTTTTGTAATCAACTTCTTTATTTGATCAATTCAAAAGTAAATCTCAAACTACATACACTAGTGCAAATCAGGGATACAAAACCTGTTTTTTTGAGATTTAAGACCTGTTTTTTGCCGGGGTTATATCATCGGGTGTTGTAAGTTTGAGATACGACACCTGTTTTTTATTGGGT
>Ga0228711_1012116_pt1 | contig 10685 bp, 7 predicted proteins | sample MedpolnodulmetaG_2_FD_177996 | JGI IMG/M metagenome (GOLD analysis project Ga0228711, IMG submission 177996) | Root nodule microbial communities from Medicago polymorpha collected in Santa Monica, California, United States - brown nodules | ecosystem: Host-associated > Plants > Roots > Nodule...
TTTTTTTAAAAAAAAAAAAAAAAAAGAAGTCCACGCAGTTATTTATGATACACACAATTGAAAAATTGTTCTTTGAAAAATTTGTAAATAAAATTCTTAAACTTTGGTCACTTTGTCATTTGCACTCAAATGTCACAAAGTTGATATTTTTTTTATTTGACTATTGACATAGTGACCACATATATATAAATACACACACCAAGAGAGGAAAATCTGGGGTCTGAGTTCAAACTCAGATTCTACATTAAATATCTCAACATCCAAATCATTAACATGTAATTAATAATATTTCTCAAGAAAAAATGTAATTAATAATATAGATGACTCATGATTAATATTTTTAATGATAATTAATATTAGTAGTTAATTGTTAGATTAACATGTATTTCGGGTTTGAACGAGGACATTCAACTCCTTAGTTGAGCTATCCAACCTCTTATAACTGTAAATTGCATTGCCTAGATTTGTCAGCGGTTAATGTTGACTTTGAAAATATTTATATGCTTAAATTTTGTAAAGGGATCGTTGGAATTGTGGTTCAACTAGTATTCTAGAGCTCAAAATATTACATAGAAAACTGAGACACTAGAAGTGAAAATGGAGAATCGAGTCCATAGGTCCAAGATGAACATTGACCTACCGCATAAATCTGTGTCATGCCTTTTATTTTAGGAAAATGTTGTATATCGCGAAAGTTAATATCACGAAAGCATCCTGATTAATTATATTTCACTGACACTTGCGTTTTCTTTTCTTTCCTGTGTCTTTTAGTCCTGTCCAATAAACAAAGGTTTCTCTGTCCTGTGTTTTTTCACTGGTATCTTCTCTTTTTTATTACACAACCCTCATGCCAGCTTCCCACCTCTTCTCTAACATTCAGTGTTGTGTGTTTTAACACTTGTCCATTTTTGGAATTAACTATCAAGTGCCTTAGAGGATATTAATTTGTGAGCGGTGGTGGTTCAATTCTATTATCTAAACTTTAAAGAAAGGCATTTGGCACTCGAGAAATAAGCTTATCGTGAAATATTCGCAAGCATATGTCTCGCGACATATAGCATCGCTTTCATTTATTTGATATTTGCTTAGTTTGTTAAAGTTTAATTTTCCAAACTAATTAAGCGTTTAGAATTATAGAATGTGAAGTGGGTTAATATGTGTCCACGCGGTTGTTGGATCAAAACTTTATTTGTTTACAAGTGATGGATCAAAACTTATATCATATTAATAGTCAAATTTTAAATTATAAGAGCTTAGGTTTGGTTTGGGTTTGATGGATTGGTAAGTGCTAATGAGAAGCTTAGGTTTGGGTTAGTTAAGTTTGTGATTTTTTATTGGGTTGTTTCGGTTTTAAAAACTTGTATTCTCCGTAGTACCTTAAAAATGGTATCAAGAACAAATTAATTCAATATATGCAGAACTTGCAACACCTTCAATTTAAATTATTAGCCATATTTCTAGTTTTGAGTTTAGAAATTTGCAATACACAAGGGTTTAAGACTTTCTTGTGTTGGAACAAAATGTGTTTAACATACATTATCCTTAGAGTTTTGATGATAACAAGGTATTAAAAATTGTCAATTGGATATGCTAATATTTGTTCAAGTGTACAGGACCATAGACAAAGTTTTTGATATCTTATAAGGTTCTGAAAGAACAAAAGAGAGCAAAGGAATCAACAATATTAAAGCTTGAAGCATCCGAAGAGAAGTGCTCCTGGGGTGATGACGTCATCAGAAGCAAGTTCGTCAGAAGCATCTCATCAGAAGCCATATCACCGGAAGCTGAAGTTCATCAGGAGATTGTTGTACACAACTACTTTGGATGAAACATCAGCTGGAAGATTATCAAATAAGTGCTAACAGTATTCCCATTTATTGTGATAATATTGCTGCTATTTGTTTGTCAAAGAATCCAATTCTACATTCAAGAGCCAAACATATTGAAATCAAACACCACTTTATCAGAGATTATGTTCAAAAAGGAATTTTAGATATACAATTCATTGATAGTGAACATCAATGGGCTGATATATTTACTAAGCCTTTAACTGTGGATAGATTTGATTTCAGAAAGAAAAATTTGAACATACAATTTGTGTCTGATTAAAATCTGCTTGCCCCTGAATAGGAATTTAGGTTCTAAAGTCGTTCATAAGCTATAGTCCATCAGATCTCTTTACTGAGGTTCTGAGGAAAATGTGCTTTTGAAGATGACATCAACATCTGAACTCCAGAAGCTGGACTTTGTGCTCCTGAATAGCAGAATTAGTGGAAACGTTGGAATTACTGTTTGGTAACACATGTCCCACTAACTTGGCAGTTACTCTGAGATCTTCTGACGTGACTCAAGTGTATTAGTGTATAACGTAAGTGGGCAATGATGAATTTATGCTTTGAATGTACTATCTCGCGCCCCCTAGGTCATAAATGATGTGTTTGTTTGTCCCCTTCTGAATTGCAATTGTTTTCACTAAAAACACTTAGACAAAAACACACACTACTTACTTCACAACCTACACTTGTTATTTTCATACTAAATCTCTGCGAAAAATTCATCCTCTTCAATCAAAACCCTAGAACCCTAAATTTCTCTTCAACATCAATGGCGTCTTCAAGTTCAGTTCCAGAATCAACCATGCAAGAAGCACCTGCATATGAAATTAAGGGGAGAACCATGTCATTAGAAGAATGGGAACTTAACGTTCAAGTTGAGAACCTTGTGGACTTCACATCTCTTGCACACCATGGATGCAACATCAGAAGATTCTATGAGGCTCAGGACCTCATTAGCTACTTTGACATGTTGAATGTTCCAACCTACATGAACTTAGTAAGACACTTCTGGATTAGAGCACATGTCTACGACCGTCAAGCTGCTAAATTAGAAGAGCATGAAAAAGTCTTAATTGATCCCACTCTGGAAGGTAAAACTAGAGAAGAAATGAGTTTGGAATCGTTCACCTGCACTGAAATCAGATCAAGCATCACGGGAATCCCAGTTTTCATTTCAGAAAGAGTGATTTCTTGGGTAATCAGAAGAGCTTCTGAAGGAAGATTTGTAAGTGGCTTGGATGACAACAACAACTAGTCCATGGAATGAGGTAGTGAACAGGACAATGTTCAACAATACGAAGAAGGGAAAGTACTGTGATTTGAGCATGGAACACAAGCTGCTTCTGAAGATCCAAAATGAGAATCTTCTACCAAAAGGTTTCACTGGATCATATAGTGTTTCTGCACTTCTTCATGACCAGTGAGAAAGCAAATGTGCCCAAGTATATCTTCAAGCACATGATCAAGACACTCAGGGAAAACCAAACTATCAAGAGATCCTGGATTCCCTATGGTAGACTCATTTCAGAAATTCTTCATCAAAGAGGGATTTTGAGTGCTCTGAGTGAAACAAAGATCTTCACTGACAAACAACTTGACACTGTAACAGACAAGATAATAAATGGAAGCACTCTGAGGCACATGAAGCTGATCAGAAAGGAGGATTACAAGAAGCTGGAAACAAATTTGAAGGAATTAAATGTTGTATCAAACCTGATAGAATACTTTCCTCCTATCTGCATGCAAGACCCTCTGGATGTTAGAGTTAAATTCATCCTAAAGCACTATGAAACAACTGGAGAAACCATCAGGATGGAAGATGAACCAAAGACAATGTATGGTGGTGTTCTTCTTGTTGCTTCCAAAAAGAAAAGGAAGTTAACCAAGGAAGAATACCTTTCAGAAGTTGAAGACGATGAGGAAGCTTCTGAACCTCAGAAGAAGAAAGCCAAAGTTGCTCCTCAAGTAGAAGCAACTGGATCTGATAGGCTATCTATCCAAGAAGAAGTTCAGGACCTAGACCCTGTTAAGGTTCTAAACAAAAGAACAAGGAGTGGTAAATCAGCTGAAACCTCACAGCCTCAGTCTGCTCAATTAACCATTCCTAAGAAGAAAAGGAAGATAGAGCCATCAAGAAATTGAAGGAAGCTAGCCTTGCAGAAGAAGAAGTGGCAACTGGTTTGGTAAACAGAGAGATTAAAAGGAAGAAAGCTGCAAAAGAAGTTACTCTGCAGAAAGCTAAGGAAATTTCTCAGGAGATTGGTGCTCCTGTTGAACAATTAAGGAGTCAACTATTGAAGTTGCTCAACTGGAAATTGAGCTTACTGAGGATCTTCAACAGTTGGTAGTGGCTGATGAAAGAAATGTTACTGAAGATGTTCAGAGGGAGGAAGCTGATGCTTCAGAAGGCACTCAAGGTAATATTGATTCTCTTCACACTGTTAATATTATAGAGATAGAATCTAGTTCAACCTCACCCTCATACTCAACCTCTATCTCAACCTCCATCTCAAACTCATCAGATTTAGATGATGTTCCCCTGAACAAAATCTATACATCTATAAACAAAAGCCTTTCCCCATCCACCAAACTCAAGAAAAAGCCTAGTGATGAAACATTTGAGCCCATGTATCCATCTGTTCTTGAAAGAATAGGTGAGATGTCTCAAATGCGAGTAGATGTATGTGCAAGACTACCTGCTGATCATCCTCTTCAACCACCTATGATTGAATATATTCAAGGGTTAATAGGTCTTTACCCCCCTGTAATATAGGTCATTTCCGGTTTTCCCCCCTGTAAAATATTTTTGTTTTGATTTACCCCCTAATAGGCCAAACAAAAACGAAAATTTCTTGAAAAAAAAATAAAATTGGTTTTTGTTTGGCCTATTAGGGGGGTAAAACAAAACAAAAATATTTTACAGGGGGGTAAATCAAAAAAAATATTTTACAGGGGGAAAACCAAAAATGACCAATATTACAGGGGGTAAAGACCTATTAACCCTATATTCAATCTATTCCTGCTGATGCAGAGGGTGTTGATGAACCAGCAAGGTCTGAGTCTGCAAATATCTCTACATCATCACATCCAAAATCAACCACCCAAACAACTGAACCCTCTGTGTTAGATGATTTGGTAAATCACTACTCAGGAGAATTACGAAGTTATGAACCAAATCAAGAGAAAGCCTCTGAAGTAGCTTCTGATGGAGTTGCTTCAGAAAGCCCCCAACAACAAGCACCAAACTTACAAATGGCCTCATATACTTGTACTGAAACCATCATTCATCCTGAACAACAACCATATCATCTCAATGTTACACACTGTAACATTTCCTTTGGAATTTCATTGAGAAATCTAGCAAAGAAAACTAAACCTGTTCCTGAACAACATGTTCGTGAACAAGTTATTGCTGAACAAATTGAGTCTCAAACCTCCATTGAAAAGAGCAATGAACCTGACCTTGTGATCATATCAGATTCTTCTAATGGTAAGGATGAGCAAACTGATTCCTGGTTCAAACCTGGATTTCTTAATTTTGCAAGCTCATCCTCTACCATTATCTCAGAGTCTGTTCTTGATCAACCAGATGAGACTAATACTCTCTTAACTGAACCCATCCTTCCTGCTGAAACCTTTACAAATGACCAACCATCATCTTCTAACCAAGCCATTCAAACCTGTGCTCCTGCTAGATCCACCAATGTTCCTTTTCCACCCACCCTGTTTCTAGATTCGACTCTTTTAGCAGATGTGTGTGAGAACATTTTTCAGGAGCTGAACAAGTTGATTGAAGCTAGAAACAACTTGGTTCATGAAGATATTTATGAGAAGCAGTGGAGGAGGCTAAGAGAAAGAGTTGAGCTTATCATGTCTGAACTTCAAAGGTCATGTCTTGATGCTCAAGACATTGCTTAGAACAACCTCCAAGACTGGTTGTAAGGGGTTGTCAACAACTTACAAGAAGTTAGGGTCAGCAGAACTTTAGTGAAGACTCAACTAGTCTTACAGGATAAGATTGCCTCTGATTTCATCCCTTCATATGTTCATCCCAAGGAGTTGGATTTAACTTGGTTGAACAAGATAAATCTGAGCAAGCTTCTACAGAGTTGGAACTAGTGCAAAGAAACTCTCAATTGGAGAAAGAGAACAGGCAGCTGAAGAAAGAGCTTCTAGATCAAAAGCTACTACTGCTTGAATATAAGTCATCTACAAAAGCTAAGATTAGAGAAGAAAACTTGATCAAAAGCAATGAAGCCTTCAAAGAAGAAATGAAGCAGCAAACATAGACAACAAACAAGATGCTTAAAAAGATGATGAAGATGTTCCAAAACCAAGCCAAACCTTAGTTGCACACCTCTGGCTTGTTTACATTCCTTGTTTATACATTTGCATGTTTTTGTTTCTGAACTTAGTTGTATGCTTCTGAACTTATCTTATGCTTCTGAACTAAATTGTTTTTCTCGCTTCTGAACTAACTATCTTATTATAGAATTTCTCACTATTTTTTTCTCATGTTTTTGTCTTTATTTTATACTCTTTGTTGATGACAAAAGGGGAGTAGATATATAGTATTTATAGGCTCCGAGCCCCATTAATTTAATTTTAATCAAGTTAAATTAATAGGACCTTCTTCTTATCTCTTAGTCTATTAATGTGAAATTATTCTGAGTGTTATTTCGTTTTTAAATGCTGAATTTAATTAACATGGATAGAACTCAGGGGGAGCCTACAAACCTCACTTTAAAGTACTATTAGACTCAGGGGGAGCTTACAAACCTCATACCCTTATAGTTAACTTGTTAATTAGATTAACAACAATTAAACATTTTAAATACTAATGTTTGTAATCATCAAAAAGGGGGAGATTGTTGGAACAAAATGTGTTTAACATACATTACCCTTAGAGTTTTGATGATAACAAGGTATTCAAAATTGTCAATTGGATATGCTAATGTTTGTTCAAGTGTACAGGACCATAGACAATTTTTGATATCTTATAAGGTTCTGAAAAAACAAAAGAGAGCAAAGGAATCAACAATATTAAAGCTTGAAGCGTCTGAAGAGAAGTGCTCCTGAAGTTTAGTGCTTCTGAGGTGATGACGTCATCAGAAGCAAGTTCGTCATAAGCATCTCATCAGAAGCTATATCACTAGAAGCTGAAGTTCATCAGGAGATGAGAGACTTAAAACTTCAAAGGTTGTTCAATGAATTTAATCTCGTCCAGCATTGCAGAAGACTGAAAGAGTGAAGTAACGGTCAATTTGAAAGGATTTGAAAGCATTAGATGCTTGTTCTCTCAAGAGCGTTGACAAAAGACAATTGTACGAATTGTACAACCACTTCCTCCACTACTCTGTTTGTGCTCTGCATCAAGACAAGAATAACAGCTATGCCTGTAGCAATGTTCCTTCAAACTACGAATGCATTTGAAATTGATCCTTCATAGGACAATAACCATATCAGGCAAAAGATCATTGGTGATTTTGATCAAGCTTCAAACGACTCTTGTAATGTGCTGACAATTTCCAACGTATCTTTCACACCTCTATATAAAAGAATGAAAACCTGCTAGTTGGTCATGCAGAAACACACAAAAACAAGACTCATACAACAATCCACAAAGTGCCAAACTCTGTTATTGTTCTGCATCTAAAAGTCACTTAGAATTTCTTATCAAAGTTCATATCTGAGAAATTCTAGAGTCTTAAGAGTCTGTATCTGATTTGTATTGTGAACACCATTGATTGTATATCAAGTGTTCAAACTCAAACAAACTTCTTTGTAATTCTGTTTGATTAGAAGTCTCTTGCTTGTGTGCTTGAGCAATAGAAGTCTCTTGCAGTTGTGCTTGAGCATTGGAAGTCTCTTGACTGTATTCAGGAGCATAAGAAATCTCTTGCAGTTGTGCTTGAGTAATTTGAAGTCTTGTGCCAGTTGTAGCACTGAGCAGTGTTAATCAGATATTACAAAGAAGTTTGTTTGAGGGGACAAAACTACTTCCTTGCACTGAGCAGGTTCCTTGGAAGTGCAAGGGGGACAAAACTACTTCCGGTTTGTGGAAGGAACCTGTATAATTGCTTTGTCTCTCTCTCTGTTTTTATCCGCTGCATTTAGATTATAATTATCACTTCAGAAGCTGAACTCTATCTGCTTCTGATTAGTGACTTCAGTAGGAGAAAATGAAGAAAAAGTAAACACAATTCAACCCCCCCCTCTTGTGTTTTTCTCACCTTCATCTTGTTTAAATTCTTTTATTTTAATTATTGTTTTGTAGGTTTAACTATTTTGATTGATGTTAATTCATGTTTATAAGATAGTAGATTTGTTATTGCAACATGCAATTGTAACTCGGACCAACTCATTATATACTTTAAAACAGAATAACCCAAGATAAGCAATTGTTGCTTTTAAATTGTATTTGTATTTCACACAAAATAGTATCTTGTATGTCGAAGGATTTAATTCACATGCCACGGAGCATTTTCTAATCAACATACATCTTTAGTCTTTGCATTCTATATATAGGTGATTTAGGAAGTAAAACATGTATCAAATATCACAATTTATGCAATATCACAATTTATAATTGAAATTCAATCTTGATATCCTCAAATAAATTGAAGTATAAAATATAGATTATGGTTAATAAATAATAAATTATATGACAGAATAACTGGTAGAAATATGGCGTAACTTTCGAAACAATTGTTTTAGAGGGTAGTTAAATGGAGGAAATAAATTATTTTAAAATTTTAGTTTGATAAATTTATACTCAATATAACTATGTACATAAGGTTAACCATGTACATAGGGTTTTTGGAGTCCATAGACTCCAATGAGTAGTCGTAAACTCGTAACACAATATGCTTACTTTGTGTCTATTCTAATTTTTTTTTCATTTGCTAATCAAAAAATATTTTCCATGTATATAACTTTTCTTATGAGAGCAAACTTAACTCATAACATCAATTAAATGGTAACATAAAATGGTGACCATCTCAAGAAATGACCATCCTCACAAGTGTGTGAGCAACTATTTGGCTCATAATATGTCTGACCATAAAGTTTTTATGTATAAACATAATACTAGCAATACTAGAAAGGGTGTGAGCAACTATTTGGCTTCTAGTAAACTTGACTTCAAAGTTTGAATGGAAAAACACAATGTTACCAATACTTGAAATAATGACACTAAACTCGGAGACATTTCTAAACCCTATTGAAACTTGAGAATCACTTTAACCCCATATTACTTGCCAACCATATTGCATCAGGTAACATGTTAGTTTCTCCTTCAACAGTAGACATCTTTGCAAATTTTCAATTTGTTTGAGCCATTACAAACTCACAATCACTATTTCTAGTATAATAACCCGATGATATAATACCAGATTCCTAAAAAAACCCGGTGTCCATGTTACATTTGAGCCATTTCCATTCCAGGCTTCTGCCATTTGATACAAACTTCATTACTCCCCCAACTTAAATCACCCCAATACATCCTATTCCCTGTATACCTATTCAACTGAAATGCTTTGATTCCAATTAAGTTGCTGAACTACGATAATCCAAACTAACCTCATTTCCATGGACATAACTTTAATGTAATGTACACTTTTTTTTTTTATAATCATATCTCAAAATCGATAAAGACCGTTGGAACTGCTTAAATACCATTTCAGGAATAAACACATGCTTGATTGTATCATAAATACCAATCAAATGATAATCATGTGACACATCAAATAAACTAACCTTAGACACATAATTAAGTGATATGTCAAGTCCAATTGCACCTTTAGTTAACACATGAAAAAAATTAAGACACTTCAACAATTCAATATTTTTGGCAAATAAAAAGGAAGTTTAGCTTGAACCTAACAAGTAACATCCAAAAACAATATTGTTGATCAATTCAAATAGTGGTAGGGTATATACGAAACCTTAGAAAATGGGTCAAACACATATTTTGGTAAAACTAAACTTTAAGTTTGGTGTTGATTGATGTCAATTTTGTGCATAAGATTATAAACTTTTGTTGAATTTGTGGATGAATTTTTAGTTGATAGATGTTGCATTATTACTAAAGAGTAAATCAGACACAACCGTTAGATTATTTTAAAATCAATTGTTTGAATTGAGTGTAATTATTAGTGTAAGTATTTGATACTACTACCCTACACTTCCTTCAAAAAATGAAAAGTTTACTTTCACAAAAAAACATGAAGGAACACGATAGCAAGTATATTCCTGTTTGTTTTTGAAAAAAAGATCAATTACCACTATCTTAGATCACTTCAGGGACGAGATTAGATGTCAAAATAAAGGTTGACATCTAATGTCAACAAATCCTATCTCATGTACTTATATATATGAGTTTGCTAACTTAGTTCAACATAAAAATATCAGGACTCGTTTGGTGTGCAAGATATGATAAAAACAATTATGATAAAGAGTTGAATAATAATAAGATATGACAGCGACGAGATAAACATTTATCTTATCACGTGTTTGGTGCACACATGATAAGAAACTTTTTTTTTTTGAAGGGCATGTACTTCAATTTAAGAGTATTAATGGTTTACATAAAAAGGAGGGTTTGGGTTTTGAGACTAGACTCGAGAAAAACCATTAGAAAAGCAAGTAATAAAGGAAAGTGGATGAGTCTAACGTTATTAAATGAAATTAATGAAGTTGAATGAAATACCATTCACACAATTCTTGTTAGTGAAAAAAATGTTTATATGTTTGGTTCAAATTAAAATGTAGAAGAATGAGTTTGATGGAAAGTTTCAACATGGCAACACCATAGACAAAGAAAGAAGGAAAACGTAGCTAAAAAGCAAG
>Ga0228711_1012117_pt1 | contig 10685 bp, 8 predicted proteins | sample MedpolnodulmetaG_2_FD_177996 | JGI IMG/M metagenome (GOLD analysis project Ga0228711, IMG submission 177996) | Root nodule microbial communities from Medicago polymorpha collected in Santa Monica, California, United States - brown nodules | ecosystem: Host-associated > Plants > Roots > Nodule...
TTTCCTTCATTTTCTGATATTATATCCATTCATTTGTTGGTCAGTTTTATAAGTTAATAGTAGCATAATTTATATAATTAATGTAATTCATTAATGCAATGGTGATATTTTGAGGGATAATGTGTGTTATAATAAAAGATTTATAACTGATCTGATGATTAACTTGTTTTTCTCATTTGAAACACAGATCTTTTCACTCGAGGAATAGATATCCAAGCAGTGAATGTTGTTATTAATTTTGATTTTCCCAAGAACTCAGAAACATATCTGCACAGGGTATGTTTGATTTGTTCCTTCCCCCCTACCTCGATAATGATTCTCTCTATGGGTTCTCATGAATGTTCTGTTGATATGCAGGTTGGTCGATCCGGGAGGTTTGGGCACCTTGGTTTAGCAGTGAACTTGATAACCTATGAGGATCGCTTCAATCTGTAAGTATTTTTGTTGGATATGAATTTGAATTTCAGAGCTACTTTCTGTTGATTTCTGATGTGTTTGTATTTCTATGTTGTCCAGGTATAGGATTGAACAAGAACTTGGCACTGAAATAAAACAAATTCCGCCATTCATTGACCAGGCTATATACTGTCAGTGATTGGTGGTAAATACCTTGTTTGTATTCTCAACCGTGGTGAATCACAATGGTAAGTTATAGGAAGCATTTACCTTTAATATTTATGATGATAGTCAATATTGTTTGTGAGAATTTATGATCTAATGATGATAGCCAATCTTGTTTGTGAGATTTTATTATCACTAAGTGAAATTAGTTATTTTATTTTTATCTGTAACTGTATGCAACTTTGTTTCTCTTAGAAACAAATTGGACATACTTTTCTCTGTTTCTTTTTTATAAAAAGTTAAGTAAGAGAAGTATTTCCATTTGGCTTCTCTATTTTGAAGGGGTGCATAGAGGATTGAGTGCAATGACAACCGTTCATTGAAGAATCAATGGGATTAAATTAACAAACCATATAGTCATTTAAATCTCAATCACTGGTTTTCCATTGAACCAGTATAGTTCTGCACTTTATCTTCTAAATGCACCCCCCGTCTGGAAAAGTCAAATTCACTTCCATTTCTATAAGAAATAAGCCAGAGCTTAACCAACTAAATGATTTTCTTATTCTAATTTAAATATTCTTTTAACTTGCTGTTGTTTCTCTCTCCGATTGATGTGTGTTTTTTTTCTTTCCAGTTTGATGTGACTGCCACACAAGCAGGTGTGAATGCTCTGTTTGAGGATGCAATAAGGAAGTTAGGGTATTGTTAGACCCTTTTGTTGACTGTTTTGTCATTAATTATGCTCCGTGTGAGTATGCAATAAGGAAGTTAGGGCATTTATAGACCCTTTTGTCGACTGTTTTGTTGTTAATTTCCGCTTTTAAGAGCCCTGAAACATGCTTAGGACCTAAAGTTGAATAACAGGGTTTTAAATGCCAGATAGTTGTTGGGTCTTGTTTTTGTTTCCGCGGATTGCATTTGCATGTGGTTGTTAGCGACTGTTATTACTCTAAATTTTTCCCGTTTTCGTCGGTAAGCTGTTTAGGAATTTGCCTTACTATGATACTTCCCATCCTTAATGGTATATTTTCAATTTCTTTGGATAATTTATTTGATACTATGATAAAAAGTTTTAGTCATTCAATTATGTTAGGGTATTGATAGACCCTTTTGTTGACTGATCTGTTGTTAATTATCTTCTGCGTGAGGATGCAACAAGGAAGTTAGATTATTGTTAGACCCTTTTGTCGACTGTTTTGTTGTTAATTTCTGCTTTTAAGAGCCCTGAAACATGGCTAGGGCCTAAAGTTGAGTAACGGGGTTTTAATTGCCAGATAGATGTTGGGTCTTGTTTTAGTTTCTGTGGATTGCATTTGCTAATATGATTGTTAGCAACTGTTATTACTCTAGATCTTCCCGTTTTTGTCGGTAATCTGTTTAGGAATATGCTTTACTATGACACTCCCCTTCCTTATTGGCTATTCCGTTATGTCATTCGAGTCTTTTGTTGTCATTGTGTTTTGCACAATGATTTTCTTGTTCCCTTGGGAATTTGCTTCTCATATTATGTTTGCATGGTAAATGGTGATGACGGTACATCTTCAATTTCTCTGGATAATTTATTTGGTACAATTGTGTTCATCCGAGCTATCCACGGATGACATACGAGGTCGATTATCAATCAGTTCAAATGATCAAAGTGAAAAACTTAGCATCAATGGTCTACCACAATTAGGGTCCGTTTGGTGCGCATGATAGGATAAAGATAGGATATGATAAAGAACTGGATAATGATATGATAGGATAGTGATAGGATAAACATTTATCATATCCCATGTTTGGTTGACACATGATAAAAAAGGTGATAGCATTATTTAATCCTATCATGTGTTTGATGCGCACTTGATATTTACATGATATGATATATTAATATCATATATTATATTTAAGTGATAAAATTATGTCTAGATTTTTTTTTAAAAAAATAAATTTTAATATTTTATAATAATATTAAAATTAGGGGTTTTTTTGTAAAAAAAAAATAAAAAATAAAAATTAGGGGTTTGAATTGTCTTCTTCTTCTCCAAATACCAGCCGCCATAGTAACAATTATCCTTGAAAATTCAATCATCATGGTAGAAATCGTGAGAAGAGATTGAAGGAACACAGTAATTAGTAGTAATTTAGAAGGAACTACTAACATTTTGAGTAACATAAATTAAAGAACAAATAAATAAATAATGAGAGGGCAGTAGCAACAATATCGATTTGGTTTTGAACATAATCCAAGCACAAAAAGCAGAGGGTGGGAAAGAAGAAACACGAAGGAAAAAATCAATTCAGTAAAATTAGCGTTTGTTGCCGAAGGTGAGAGTCAAAGAAGGGTTTTGGAGGACACTGAAAACACGCTTCTGATAGTTATATGCTATCAGGTTCCTAACCCATCAAAAGCCAAGGATAAGAATTACAAAGGCTCAATAGGATAAGATTAAAAATAGGTTTAAATTATCCTTTCCTATTGGTGCACCAAACAACAGATTCAATCAGGATATGATAGTGTTATCATATGCTGTCTTCTTATCATGCGCACCAAACGGACCGTTAGGAGCTTCTTATGACCTCTTTTGTGTTAGTTTCTTTTGAATGGCAAATATATTATATATAAATAAAAATGAGAAGTACAAACGTATATAAAATTGAGTACAAGAAGTACTCAAGTCGTGGGATGACAAAATCAAAGAATCTCCTGCAGTAAAACAAGAGCGAAAGGTAAAACAACACCAAAAAAAACCATCTAAACTCCCAACAAGATTATCTCATTCATAGAAGGAACAACCGTGACTAGAATGTTTTCTTAAAAACCATTTTCAAGAGGTGAATTTAACCTTAGCCACCAACCCGAGCACAAACGTCTCCTTATCCAAAAAGGTGACCATTTTGAGATCTCCACGTGGTCCACACAATAGTTTGCCGGTTAATAAGAAACATAACCTCTCCTTTTTCCTCCACCTAAGTTTTATATAATACTAAGAAGATTCGCTAAATTTGAAGGTAAATCAAACTTCCACTCCAACCACCTAAACACAAGATACCACACTTGGCCTAAAAAAGACTTTTGACAAACCAGTTGTACATGCTCATTAAAGAAAACAAAATACCATTAGGATCAACTATAATTCTTCTTGAAAAAAATCTTGTGTCGAGTTGGAATCCTATCCTGAAGTAGTTGACAAACCAGTTGTACATGCTCATTAAAGAAAACAAAAAAAATATCACTAGGATCAACTATAATTCTTCTTGAAAAAAATCTTATGTCGAGTTGGAATCCTATCCTGAAGTAGCCGTCTAGAGAAGACAAAATTTCCACAACCTTGAAAAAAGTTGCACAAGTTTTAAAGGGTTAGATATGTTATTTGTCCCTACAAAATTATCCTTCACACAATTTTAGTCCATCCTAAAACCAAATTTGTTTATTTTTTCTTATATTCTTAACTTTGAGAAGAGATTCACAAGAAAGGGGTATTTGAATTGTGTTGTGACCTTTTGGAATTTTTTTTTTCTGCTTCTAAACTTTGAGAAAAGATTCAAATTTGATATTCTAAAATATATATCAAAATGAATTTAATACTTGAAGATATTGAATGAACGTACTTGCTAATGAAGCACTCTCCCTCAATCCTAACATCCACATGACCCACCACTCCATTGTTGAGGCTAATAGTGATCCCTTCACTAAAGTCGTCACTGCATGTTCCTATAGGCTCGTCAATAGAGTGTTGAATTAATCAATTATGTATTAAATTTGGGGTTTGAATTGTGACCTTTACATATAAAATGTGATGTTCTTGCCATTAACTGAGTAATGCTCACGAGAACTAATAAATAAAATGTTAACTAAATAAAATAATTAATCGAGTGTTTAAAAAAAATGTATAATTGAGTTTAAGGAACCCAAACGTGTGCTACTTGTGCCAGAGTAAGTGTTGGTAACTTTTATTTGTTAAGGAGACTTCAATGTAGATAAAGATTATAGGGTTAAAATGGAATATTGAAAGAAGAAATTCATGCTCTGATTCTTTCTTTTATTTAAGCAATCTAAAAAGAGCAACTTTGTATTGGAAAATATAATATGTCAAATTTTAAGAAGTTGAATGCACGACTTTTGATACATATATTTCTATAATAAGTTTCTTAACATGTGCCATTTGTCATAATTGTTTACTTACATCACTTCACATTTGCCATAATTGTTTACTTACATCACTTCCTATCTAATCGTCGAGTTGTTAATCTTACTAAATTTAACCGTCCTTCTCTTAGATTGCTTAAATTAAATTGTAGCACTACCTTTCTATGCTGCAAATTACGGGGAAGTTGAGCGGAGCTTTTGTCGAAGATTCACATTTACATCTTAATAAGTTTTAAAATATGTGGCAGACAACTTCATAACTTATGGAATTATTTGATGTTGCGTTCAAGTTGAGGTTTTTCCCGTGCTGACTCGAGGATTAAGTCTAAATTGTTTATGTTCAATATAGAAAAATTCTATTGTAATGTGAAATACTTTGACTAAATTTTTTTTTTTTATCAAATATTTTACTCCTGTTAAGAATTCAAGTATAAGGAATGAAATTACCTTATTTAGGCAAGCATAAAAGAAGCCACTATTTGAAGCACAAAAGAGATTGAAATAGCTGATAAGGTGAAGTCATCATCATGATATTCACGTGTGCAATTAAATGGAGACTTTTTACATATGTTTCTTCATATGCATCAGACATAAATCAAATCCTCAATCAATGTCTCTGGTTTGGTTTTCCCTAATGTCAATTTTGATGGGTTAAGTCCATACAAAACTACGCTCTAACTTTAAATAGGGCTCTTGCAAATGGATGGTAGGATTAAACCTCTCGAATTAGTCGGCTCTTAGGTCAAAGACTAAATTTTTTTTTTAAAGAAAAAAAGATGGCACCCTACTTTAGATAAAGAATTAGTCGGTTCTTACGTCCGAGACATTTTTTTATTTTTTTTTTAAAAGATGGCACCCCACTCTAGAGGAAGAATTGTTTGATAAATAGAGACAAGTCTTAGAGCGCCTTCACCCTACCGACCTTGACGCTTGAGGTCTAAAACTTAGGAAATGAAATGAAATGAAATGAAACAACACTGAGACTGAAACTTAGAGCGCCTTCACCCTAACCCTTCAAATCAATTTTCCTTTTTTCGATTTCTTCAACAAATCGCTTTTCGATTCAAACCTAATCATCAAAATCAAACCCTCAAACATCTCTTGTAGCGCTAAAATCCTCAAATTTTTGTCAAATTCTCAACCCTACCATATTCTTTTGGGTGATCTTGTAGTTGTATCATACCCTTAGAAATTTCACATTTTTCTTCCAAGATTTCGTTAGTTTAGTCTTTAATCGTAACCCCATCTTGAGAATTCATCGTTTTGCGGGGTTTGAGTATAGTTATCGTTTCAGTGATTCAGAAGAAACCCTAGGTTTGTTGTTGAGTTTAGTTTATTGTACATTCATTTTGGGTAGAAATTTGTTGGATTTGAAACTTTGAATCATGAACAATAACAATAGAGGGAGATATCCACCTGGGATTGGGTTAGGACGAGGTAGTGGTAGTGGTGGTGGTGGTGATTTGAACTCAAACCCGAACATTGCGAACAACTCGAACACCGGGTTTCAACAGAGACCACATCATCAATATCAACAACAACAACAGTATGTGCAGAGGCACATGATGCAAAATCAGAATCAGCAACACTATCAGCATCATCAACAGAATCAACAATATCAGCAGCAGAATCAACAGCAGCAGCAACAACAACAGTGGCTGAGGAGGAACCAGTTGGGTGGTGGTACTGACACCAACGTTGTTGAGGAGGTTGAGAAGACTGTGCAGTCTGAGACAAATGACCCTAGGTGATTGCTCTTTTTGTTTTTTGACTTTTTACATTTGTATATTTGTTTGTGTGTGATTGTCTTGTAATTACTATTTGTCTTATGTTTCAATGTTGTTAAATAGCGGCTACAGCGACACTATAGTGCTATTGCATAGCGCAATTTGAACAAACTGCTGTTGTTCCACATTATGCTATTTAGTACAAAATATTGTGAAATAGCGGCTGTAGCAGCACTATAGCAGTGTTGCATAGTGTAATTTGAACAAATCACTATTTTCCATGATCTGCAATTTAGAATATTACTGTGTTTGTGACTTTGTGTTACTCATATGCATTTTCAAATAATGAATATATTTTTGTATGTTTGTGGTGTTGAATTTTGAATTTTTGATGTTAGGGCATGAGATCTTTTCCGATGTTTATTGTTTGCCCAAGTCTATCAGATGATATGTAACTGTACGAGAGAAGCCTATATTCTTATGAAAGATATTTGCCATTAATGTTTGTTGATATGGTTCACGTATAATTTTGATAGCTTGAGTATATGAGCTCAGTTTTTCTTCTTCTTTCTTTTAGTGTTGAAAGCAATTTATCTGCTTCCACTGTGGTTTAGTTAATTTTCCTATCTTAGAGTGCAGTGAATCTTGATTTTATTTGCTTTTTTCTATTTGTTGAAAGCAATCTATCTTATTCTCAATTAATTTTGTTTGTTAGTTCACAAGATTGGAAGGCAAGACTAAAGATTCCACCTGCTGATACACGCTATAGGACAGAGGTATGATTCTGAACAATTAAAAGCTATTATCCTTTATATATATATTCCAAGCGAGGTAGCCAAAATCACGATATGGAGCATAGAATCTTACGCTTTCACGATCTTGCAAGTTGCAACCCCTTGCCGTGTTTGTGAGTGGCTTGAATCGGAGATTAGTGGGAGCGGCTGGGATCGCCGCGTGCATAGACACTAGACCGGTAGAAACGAGTTTTGCAGATGCAGATTGTGTTACACAGAGATGTGTTTCACAGGTTGGGTCCGCTTTCGTTTTTTCAAAACGACACTGGCTTAAAAAAACCCTAAAATACCATGAAAGGCTGCGACCTTCAGTTTCGAACCCACTGTTACCCACTACTCACACGCTTTGCCTATTAATTTACCATTTTGCTTTCTTTTTATTTTTGGTGTTTTTTTTTGGTTGTCATACTTAATACATATAATGATAAAAGTTTGCATTCATAATAATAATAATTATAATTATAATTAGGGTTAATTAAGTTTTTAGTCCCTATAAATATTCACAGTTTTGTTTTTAGTCCCTACAAAATAAAATCACACTTTTTAGTCCCTATAAAATTTTCCATCAGCATATTTAGTTCCTATAAAAAATTTCCATCAGCATTTTAGTCCCTGTAAAAAATTTCCATCAACATTTTTGGTCCCTAAAATGCTTAAGGAAAATGTCACAGGGACTAAAAAGTGTGATTTTATTTTGTAGGGATTAAAAACAAAACTGTGAATATTTATAGGGACTAAAAACTTAATTAACCCTTATAATTATAATGATAACAATAATGATAATGACAATAACGAAAGAAAAGATAGTATGCCATATATATTTTTTTTAGAGTTAGGATCCGTTGACACCAGGTGTCAATGGATTCGTTGACACCAAATCTCAACCGTCTAAGTTATTTAATCCAATGATCCATAATTATTTGTTAAATTAATTAGCATGATCTTTTTTCCATTGCCTCACCTGATCCTACACTCATTTTTCTACTCCATCGTCTTCAACTGATTAATGTTTAATGGCCAACAATCAAATTAAACCCATCCAAAATTCCACTGATCAATTACAATCCATCCAAAACTTGATTTCCATGTCAATTCACCAAGAATTTAGAAACTCAAGAACTTAATTTCAAAATAATTTTCCAAAACAAATCTTCCGTTTGAATTTCTACAATTCAATTAAAAGTGGTGAAACTGAATAAATCAATTTCAAAAACGAATTTTCCATCTCAATTTATAGAACTGAAGAACACGATAAAAAGCAATTTCATAAACTCTATTTCCAAACTGAAAAACCCACCAATCAAAGGAAACCCATCTAATCCAAAATACCCCAGATTCACTAGTTTCCTCTAATTTCAAATGATTTCATGAATTTTACATAAATTATGTGCATAGGTTGCAATATGTATGAGAAATCTATCAAGGAGTGGATGTGGTAGAGAATAACTAATTGTCCAGAAGCAAAAATAAGTATATACTTCAATTTGTGATCAGAAGAGATACATTACCGTGAGTCAATTTAGAAACTATTTATTAGCCTTTGGTTAAAATAAATTGACGTTGAGATTTGGTGTCAACGAATCCGTTGACACCTGGTGTCAACGGATCCTAACTCTTTTTTTTAATAAGTATAAAATTTATTTGTTTATTGATTAAGTAATTGTGGTGTTTCAAAGTGTTTTTCCACTTATATATATTTTTTAGGCATATACATGATTTTATAACATGTTTCAAAGTGAATTTATGAATCTGATAGGAGCTTATGGCCCTTGTTACGATGCCCCGATTTACGATCTTGTGACCCCACCCCGGTCCTGCATCTCAACTTTGACTACCTTGATTCCAAGTGATTGTTTATTTAAAATATACATTATGTTTTGATCATATATTCTTTGGGATTGCGATCTTCGAGTTTGTACAGAACAGGACACATCTGTTGTAGGAGTTGATTCTATGCATAGGTTTTAGCTTTCAGTTTGTTGATTCATGTCATCTTTTGTACCCTATAGCCCGTGCTTTCAGTTATTAGACGATTAAGACTCTTCTCTAGTATTAATCATTTATTACACCTCTAGAAATCTAGGAAATATTTTTTTTGGTTATTATAGAATTATTTTTTTTTATCCTAAATTAAGTGCTAGATGTCAGATTGTGGCTATATTTCCAAATGATATTTCATAATATCGTTTTGAAGGCCTGCTAAATGTTATCATCTTGGGGTTAGTCATTTAAACTTTGTGTAGTCTTCACCTTTTGTTAATTTTTCTACCCAGGACGTGACAGCAACTAAGGGAAATGAGTTTGAGGATTACTTTTTGAAACGTGAGCTGCTAATGGGAATATATGAGAAGGGGTTTGAAAGGCCTTCCCCTATCCAAGAAGAAAGCATTCCAATTGCCCTTACTGGCAGTGACATTCTTGCTAGGGCTAAAAATGGAACAGGCAAAACAGCTGCATTTAGCATTCCTGCATTGGAAAAAATTGATCAAGATAAAAATATTATTCAAGGTGTGCTTCCTTCTCTTTGCTTACTCGAGGATCTGAAGTCTAGTATAAATGATTATGCCTTATTATGTCTCAGTTTCATTCTGGTAGCCTAGTGCTTATTGTCAGCACTCATCTGTGTTTTATTAAATTTGAAAAATAAGAATAAAACGGAATTTGTTAAAGGGTAGGTCCAGCTAGTTTAATAATTTCATTTTGTATTCAGATGAACAAGTTTGGCTACATATCTGTTTTCATCATTTTGACCAAAAAAACACACGTTTTGGGAGCAATTTGTTCCTGAGATTTTTCATTTTTAATATAAATTTTAGAATTACCTTGGAACAAACTTGTTTTTAGTAGATACGTTGTTATTGTTGTTTTAGACATAGGATCATTGCTGTCAAGAATATCAACATATGACGAATGTACACCCTAATGAATTATAAGCAAAATTTACTTCATATGTTTTTGGAATGCAATATAAGCAAATTGAAAAGTTCTCTTATTTAATGTTAGCATCTCTAAAATACCCCTCATTTAATCTAATTTTTGTATTTTCAATGAATCAAATTATTAGTCATGAAGGGTAATTTAGGCAATGTGCTTATTTTTTTCATTGAGATTGCGTTGATTAGATGTGATCAACTACTTTTCTTAATATGCATCTTTTGGTCAAATTTCACTTATATTTTACGCAGGAGGGAGTATAAGTTAGGTGAGGCTACAATACATTCTTTTGTGTATCCATTAATTGTTCCTTGTTCTTAATATTAATTGTTAATTTATTATTTATAGATAATTACTTGACATAATTGTGTTTTGGCCGACTGAATGTTTAATTCGTTGCCTTTTGTTTTGTTCTGTGATGCAGTTGTTATACTGGTTCCAACACGAGAATTGGCTCTGCAAACATCTCAAGTGTGTAAAGAGCTTGGAAAGCATTTACAAATTCAAGTTATGGTCACAACAGGTGGTACCAGCCTG
>Ga0228711_1012118_pt1 | contig 10684 bp, 10 predicted proteins | sample MedpolnodulmetaG_2_FD_177996 | JGI IMG/M metagenome (GOLD analysis project Ga0228711, IMG submission 177996) | Root nodule microbial communities from Medicago polymorpha collected in Santa Monica, California, United States - brown nodules | ecosystem: Host-associated > Plants > Roots > Nodule...
AGAAGTCTCTTTCTTGTGTGATTGAGCAACTTGTAATCCGACATTACATTTTAGTGGAACTCTCCTTGGAAGTACAAGGGGGACAAGACTACTTCCGGTTTGTGGAAGGAACCTGTATAATTGCTTGTGTTCTTTCTTTCTCTGTTCTCTTACTATTATCCGCTGCACTACGACTCTGAACTCAACTCAGACTCTGAACTATTTCAGGCTCCGAATCTGGGAACAGTTATTCAGAACGTAAGAAAGAAGTTTTTGAAAACACAATTCAACCCCCCCTTCTTGTGGTTTTTCTCACCTTCATATTTCAACAAAAATGGAAGGTAAAACTGACATTTTATCCCATTAGGGTGAGGAATAGGGTTTGCACACTATTCTCCAATTTATTATAATATCTGGTCGGCCGACTCGTGCGACGCACGAGTCTGATGGTTTAATACGTGTTGAAATAAATAAATATTTTATTAAAATCATACGAACGCTAAAAACAGTAAATTTACAATCGGAGGAAATAAACATTATCTGAATTTTGTAAATTAAAATTTAGCCAATATCAATTTTTTTATTATAAATTTCAAAAAACTTCCATGCAAGCAACTATTTTCACCTTTTCTTGAGGTAGCCCATGAAATTGCATTACCAACTATTGTATCCTCATTTGGTGAATTCAAAATTTTATTGAACGACACAAAATCAAAATGGTTGATTAGAATATATCTTGATAAAGTATGCAGAAAACATGCAATTTAGCTTATACTTATGTGTCGTGATTTTGTACTTAGGATCATTTCCAGCAACCAATATATTTTCAACCACATATGCCGGCCCTTCTTCAACATTCTCATTTATCTTTGGTACCAAATGTTTTCTCACAGTAGCATGAATTCTGTCAGACTGTTAGACGAAAAGAAAGAAAAAAAATGTTAGCAAATAGCAAAAAATATACATAAAAGTACATTTTCATTAACAAACAACATATTCATATAGGTAACTTCTGAAAGAACTTTTTCTCGAAGTTACATCCCACATACGACATGATTGAATTTTGATTTCTTCTATTTTAAAAAGGGAAATATAAATGGAATATGCAGTAAGGACACAAACAAATTTAGATGTTAATATTGTGAGATTGATAGGGTAGTATTTATAAGAATGTCAAAGTAGAAGAATACCAATGTTAACTTTGCAGCTTCTGTAAGAGGAGTATCAGTGTTGAAGGTTCTATTTGTGTGGCATAAAAGACAAATTAATATGTGCCATTGGCTAATTTAAAATGTGAATTAGGCGTTGCATTACAATAATAATAGGAGTATCAAATCATTGAAAGAAATCATCAGCCATCTTCAATTTTTTTTATAATAGTGCCATTAGCAATTTGAATTCATGTACCGTCTCAATTTTAAAGTTAAATTAGGCGTTTCCATTACACTAATAATAGGAGCATCAAATTACTCATAGAAAAATTGAGCCATTTGCAATGTTTCATTTTAATTTAAGCCATCAACAATGTGTTTCATTTTAATATTTATTGTGCTAAGGTTTTTTTTTATAATAGTTCCATCAACAATTGAAATGTTATGAAAAAATCATCAGCCATCATCAATTTGTTTGATACATCTACAGTAGAAACTCTTTAAATTAATACTCGGTAAATTAATAAACTCTCTAAAATAATAAATTTGTCCGGTCCCGACTTGGGCCAATGTAAAAAATTGAAAAACTCGATAAAATAATAAGATAATAATTTTTCGGGAGATCCCTTTATAATTCTCGGTCCCAAGAAAATCATAAATTAATAATTCATAGAAACTGAAGAAAAAAATATTACACTCTATTGAAATATGATTCAATAGTTATCTGTTTTCCTTTAAAGTTCAAGTCTATTTGGAGCTCATCTCTAACTTTTCTTATTGCACCAAATAACTCAGGTGTTGTATTTTTGTATTGTATTTTTCCAATGCATATGAATACAATAGTTACTAATTTACGTTGAGTCCCAAGGTTCGCTGCAACGTAATTCTAAGAGGGATAGAATAATTTGCCTTTTTGTTTGGTATGTACCGTATAATTACTTAAAAACTCTTTAAATTAATAATTATTAATTTATCGATAAATTAATAACTCTCTAAATTAATAAATTTCTCCGGTCCTGACATTATTAATTTATAGAGTTTCTACTGTATTTAAACAAAAACACGAGTGGTCTAGTGGCAAAAGTTCGTAAGTGTTGTCATGTGATTCCCGGTTCGATTCCCTCTAAACCTCTTTTTTGGAAGCAAAAAAATGAGGGCAAAACAAACATTTTAGCCAATTAGGGTTAAGAATAGGGTTGAGTTACAAGACAGAGTTTGAAAAAGATAGCATCTGAAGTCCATCAGAAGCTGTCTACCAGAAGCAGTTCATCAGAAGTTGTCTACTAGAAGCTTCTCACCAGAAGCTGTTCATCTGAAGATCATTAGAAGTTGAAGAATGGAATATTCAAGTTGTTAAATGTTGTTATTCTCATGTCTGGGATTGCAGAAGGAATGAAGGTCTGGAGCAACGGCTAATTCAAAGGAATTTGAAGGCATTGGATGCTTATCCACTAAAGAACAAGGACATAGTACAATTGTACAACCACTACTCCACTACTCCACTCTTCATGTCTGGAATAGAACAACATAATAGCTATATGAACGCTGGTGTCTCTCTACTCTTTGAATGGATTTGAAATTGTTCCTTCACAGGACAATAACCATACCAGGCAACAAATTATTGGTGATTTGATCAAGCTCCATCAACAATTCTTTTGATGTGCTGGCAATCAACAACGTCTCTTTCACACCTCTATATAAAGGAGTGAAGACTTGAAGATTTCCAAAAGACTCACAACAATTTTACAAGTGTCAAACCTCTGCTGAAATTGTTTCACATCAAAGTTCACTTAGAATTTCTTAACAACTTTCATATCTTAGAAATTCTAGAGTCTTATCTGATTTGGATTGTGAACACCACTGGTTGTATATCAAGTGTTCAACCTCAAACAACTTTCTTTGTAATTCTGTTTGAATAGAAGTCGCTTGTAGTTGTGCTTTAGCATAGGAAGTCTCTTGCAGTTGTGCTTGAGCATATGAAACCTCTTGCAGCTGTGCTTGAGTAGTTTGAAGTCTCTTGCTTTACTGTTTGAGCAACTGTAATCATATATATATTTTAGTGAACTCTCTTTGGAAGTGCAAGGAGGAGTGGACAACTTCCGGATTGTGGAAGGAACCACTATAAATTGCTTTGTGTCTTTCGTCTTTCTCTCTCTCTTTACTTATCCGCTGCATTTAGATTCTGAACACTACTTCAGAAGCTGAACTTTATCTGGTTCTGAATAGTGAACTCGGCTTTAAGAGAAGAAAAATAAAACACAATTCAACCCCACCTTCTTGTGTTTTTCTCACCTTCAATTGGTTTCTAGAGCCTTGGTTTGTTGTCTTAAGCACTTAACAGTGTAACAGGTAAAAATCTGAGAAAAACATGGCATCTGCTGATGGTAATAGTTCTGGTCAGAATAACAATTCTGTTCAATATGATTATGGTACTTCTGATGATAAGAAGTCTGACTGCAGCAAAGCTCCAAGGTTTAATGGTAATCCTGAAGAATTTTCTTGGTGGAAAACCAATATGTATAGTCACATCATGGGATTAGATGATGAACTATGGGATATTCTTGAAGATGGTGTTGGTGACTTGGCCCTTGATAAAGAAGGAGTTGCTATTGATAGAAATAAACATATTCCTGCTCAGAAGAAGTTGTACAAGAAACATCACAAGATCAGAGGAATCCTTGTTGCTTCTATACCTCACACAGAGTACATGAAGATGAGTGACAAATCTATTGTAAAGACAATGTTTGCTTCACTTTGTGCAAACTATGAAGGTAGTAAGAAGATTAGAGAGGAAAAGGCTATCATGCTTGTTCATCAGTATGAGTTGTTCAAGATGAAAGAAGATGAAACTATTGAGGAAATGTACTCAAGATTTCAGAATCTAGTCTCTGGACTTCAAATATTGAAGAAAAACTATGTAGTCTCTGATCATGTGAGCAAGATTCTAAGAAGCTTATCTGCTAGATGGAGACCTAAAGTTACTTCTATTGAGGAAGCTAAGGATTTAAACACTCTAAGTGTTGAAGATCTTATGAGCTCTCTCAAGGTGCATGAGATTAGTCTCAATAAGCATGATTCAACTAAGAAGACTAAATCTATCGCTCTGCCATCTAAAGGAAAGTCCTCAAAAGCTCTCAAAGTTATTGAGTCTGTAGATGAATCCCCTGATGGAGATTCTGATGAAGACCCTGCTGTTGTTGAGAAGATGGTTATGCTTTCCAACAAGCTTTAGTATCTGGTTAAGAAGAACAAGAAGTTTTTGAGAGGCTCCAAGAAGGAAGATCAGAAGGGTTGCTTCAACTGTAAGAAGCTTGGACACTTTATTATTGATTGTCCTGATCTTCAGAAAGAAAAATCAAAGGAGAAGTCCAAGAAACCTACTTTAAAGTCAAGAAAGTTCAGGAAGCATATTAAGCAGAGTTTAATGGCAACCTGAGAAGATTTAGATAGTGAATCTGGGTCTGACAAGGAAGAAGCTGAAGATGAAACAAATGTAGCTATGGGGTTAGTGACTATAGTGACTTCAGAAGCTGAACCTGAATCAGACTCTGAAGATAAAAATGAGATATTCCTAAGAGCAAAGGAAAAGCAAAGATCATGGTACCTAGACAACGGTTGATCAAGGCATATGACAAAAGAAAAGTCTATGTTCCTTATCCTAACAATGAAAGAGGGAGGAAATGTGAAATTTGGAGGCAACCAAACTGGCAAGATTATTGGTACAGGAACTATTGGTAACTCCTCTGTCTCTATTAATAATGTGTGGTTGGTAGACGGTCTTAGACATAACTTGCTTAGTATAAGTCAGTTTTGTGATAATGGTTATGATGTGATGTTTGATAAGACCAACTGCACATAAGTCAACAAAAATGACAACTCCATAGTATTTAAGGGAAAGAGGATAGATAATGTCTATAAAATTAACTTCTCTGAACTGGTTGATCAGAAGGTAGTTTGCCTTCTATCAGTGAATGATAAGAAGTGGGTGTGGCACAGAAGGTTAGGACATGCTAACTAGAGATTGATCTCTAAGCTTAGTAAGTTACAACTTGTCAGAAGCTTACCTAACATTGACTATCATTCAGATGCAGTTTGTGGTGCATGCTGGAAGGGGAAGATTATGAAATCTTCTTTTAAAATAAAAGACATTGTCTTAACTTCCATACCCTTAGAATTACTCTATGTTGATTTGTTTGGACCAGTTAATATTGCATCTTTATATGGAAGTAAGTATGGATTAGTCATTGTTACTGATTACAGCAGATGAACTTGGGTAAAATTCCTGAGACGTAAGGATAATCCTTATGATGTATTCAGTAGCTTCTGCACTCAGATACAGTCTGAAAAAGAAATGAAAATTTTAAAGGTCAGAAGTGATCATGGTGGAGAGTTTGAAAATGAGCCATTTGAAGCTTTTTGTGAAAAACATGGAATCGTCCATGAATTCTCTTCTCTTAGAACTCCACAGCAAAATGGGGTTGTAGAGAGAAAGAATAAAACTTTACAAGAAATAGCTAGAACCATGATTCTTGAAAATAATTTGGCTAAACATTTCTGGGCAGAAGCAGTGAATACAACATGTTATGACCAAAATAGAATCTATATTAGACCTATCTTGGAGAAAATAACATGTTACTTTCATCAATTTGGATGTACCTGTTACATTCTAAATAATAAAGTCTACCTAAAGATACGGAGTGAATAATTCATAAACAAGCACTACGTGTTGAAGAATCAATGCACATCAAATTTGATGACGAGGAGCTTAGAAGTAAAACTCCAAAGCAAGGTGAAAGTTTTGCAGATAGACAGGTACCTGAAGATACTTCAGAACCTGATTAGACTCAAGAGTCTGAAGAAAGTCTAGAAGTTGAACCCACTCCAGAAGCTCAAAATGAAGTTGCTTCTGATGAAGCTTAAGATGGTTCTCAGCAAGCTAATCAATCCAAGAATACATTCAAGTGAAAGTCTTCACATCCAGAGGATCTAATCATTTGAAACAAAGAAAGTTCTAGAAGAACAAGATCATATTTCAGACAAGAAGAGTCAATGATGGGATTGTTATCACTAATAGAGTCTGCTACTGTGGATGAAGCACTTTCAGATGATGGATGGATACTAGCTATGCAAGAAGATCTCAATCAATTTCAAAGAAATGATGTGTGGGATCTGGTACCCAAGCCTCATCACAAGAACATTATTAGAACAAAATGGATATTTAGAAATAAGTTTAATGAACAAGGAGAAGTAGTCAGAAACAAAGTCAGACTTGTTTCTTAAGGTTACAGTCAACAAGAAGGCATTGATGATACTGAAACATTTGCTCAAATTGTCAGATTGGAAGCAATCAGGTTACTTCTATCATATGCAGTTAATCATGAGATTATATTATATCAAATGGATGTTAAGAGTGCATTTCTCAATGGAGTGATATCTGAAGAAGTGTATGTCAAGCAACCTCCAGGTTTTGAGGATCTAAAGTATCCTTACCATGTTTATAAGCTCAATAATCACTATATGGTCTTAAACAAGCTCTTAGAGCCTAATATGATAGACAAAGTAACTTCTTGATTGAAAATGATTTTAAAAGAGGTCAGGTTGATACAACATTCTTCAGAATGACTGTTGAGAAAGACATTCTTGCTGTGCTGATTTATGTTGATGATATAATATTTGGTTCTACTAATGCATCTCTTTACAAGGAATTTTCTAAGTTAATGCAGGATGAGTTTGAAATGAGCGTTAAGGGAGAATTGAAGTTCTTCCTTGAAATTCATATCAATCAATTCAAAGATGGAGTGTATGTTCATCAGACAAAGTATACTAAGGAACTTTTGAAAAAGTTCAAGCTTGAAGATTGTAAGGAGATGAACACACTAATGTATCCAACCTACACCTTAAGCAAAGAAGATACAAGATCAAAAGTTGACCTGAAGGTGTATAGCGGTATGATAGGTTCTTTGTTATATCTCCCTGCATCTAGACCAGATATTTTATTTAGTGTATGCTTGTGTGCAAGATTCCAATCAGATCCAAGAGAATCTCATTTAACTGATGTTAAGAGAATCTTTAGATATTTAAAAGGAACAACTAATCTTGGACTCCTTTATAGGAAATCTCTAGATTATAAGTTGGTTGGATTTTTTGATGCTGATTATGCTGGTGACAGGATTGAAAGAAAATCAATCAGTGGAAACTGTCAGTTTCTTGGTGAGAATCTGATATTCTGGGCTAGCAAAAGACAAGAAACTATTGTTATGCCTACAACAGAAGCAGAGTACATCTCAGCTACAAGTTGTTGTTGTACATATCAGATTAATGCTAATAGTATTCCCATTTATTGTGATAATGCTGCTGCTATCTGTTTGTCAAAGAATCCAATCTTACATTCAAGAGCCAATCATATTGAAATCAAATACCATTTTATTAGAGACTATGTTCAAAAACAAATTTTGGATATACAATTATACTGAACATCAATGGGTTGATATATCCACTAAGTCTTTAACTATTGAAAGATTTGATTTTATAAAGAAAAATTTGAACATGCACTATGTGACTGATTAAAATGCTTGCCTTTGAATAGGAATTTAGGTTCTGAAGTTGTTCAGAAGTTATAGTCCATCAGAAGCTCTTCACTGAGGTTCTGAGGAAAATGTGCTTCTGATTACATCAGCATCTGAACTCCAAAAACTTGTACTCCTTGTTTCTGATTGTTACATTAGTGGAAGCGTTGGCAGTTACTTTATATCACACCTGCCCCACTAGCATGTCAGTTACTCTAAGAATCTCTAACGTGGTCTATTTGTATTGGTTTATAACTAAGAGGGCAATGATGAATTTTTAGCTTTCAATGTACTCTCTCGCGCCCCTAAGTCATTAATGTTTGTGTTGGTTTGTCCCTTGTCTGAATTGCAAACGTTTTACTAAAAACACTGAGACATACTCACACACTTCTCACAAACACTTCCTACACTTTCTGATTTTGAGCAGTTACTCTAAAAACTCGTACTTTTCAGAAACAATCACCTTAGAACCCTAAAATCTTCATGGCATCATCAAGTTCCAGTCAAGCTCAACCTATGCAAATAGAGTCTGGTGAATCTTATCACATCAAGGCTAGAATAATGAAGGTCAGAGAAAATGAGTTGTTTGTTCAAACGAAAAATCCTGTAGATTTCATTTCTCTAAAACATCATGGGGTTGATCTTACAAGTTATCTTCTACATCAAGACCTTGACAATTACTTTTGTATGTTGAATGGACCAATATATGAGAACCTAATAAAGTACGTCTAGGTTAGGGATGAAGTTTATGATATAGATGCTGCAAAGAGGGAAGAAAGAGAGAAGATTGCTGGTGATTCTAGTTTGAAGGGTAAATCAAGAGCTGAAATGGGGTTATAAGAATTCACTCAACTAGAGATTCGTTCTAATGTAATGGGAATCCCTATCACCATTATAGAAGAAGTCATTGGAAGAGCAGCAAGAAAGTATGTTGATGGTAATTTTGAATGGAATTTGAACAAGAAGACAAGCCCCTGGATAAAGACCACAAATGATGCCTTGTACAAAGCATCTAAAAAGTACAAGGACATGCAGACACAAGGTTCTTCAGAAGCTTATTCAGGAGTGCTTCTTACCTATAGGAGGTGGCACTGACACATTGTCTTTGGACCACAAAGTCTTTCTGTTTTTCTTGGTTAACTTTGAGAAAGTGAATCTGCCAAATTACATGTTTCATCACATGATTTGTGTGACACCCAAAATCCCAAAAATAATTATCACTATTATTTAATTAAAAATAGAGTTTGATTAACAAAGGAAAATGTCAACTAAATACTTTTCTCATAATATAAGAATTGTGGAAGAATTCTTCCACAAGATTTAGGATATCACATTGACTCATAACAAACATAATTCAGATTTCACTTCCTTGAAATTTATAAGAATATTAACATCAAGTCTTTGCTTTTGAAAATACTTTCTTTTACATCATAGAAAATGGTTTTCTTGCACGAAAGTAAATAAGTAAGTATATCCCTTTCCCAGTGTCACTATCAAAGCGGGACTCTTCCCACACTTGAACTTTAAGACTCGTAAACATGTATTTAGACTACGATTTCGCAACCGCAGGGTCAAGCCAGCAAACACAAACAACGAAGGGGTGAGTTTCGAGAACATGTAATAGTATAAAATAAATGAGAAGAACACGCGAGAAATCAAGTCCAAACCATATGATATTACAAAATTTATAACCTTAAAAATATACTATATCCGCCAAATTCACATTAGTCAAGAAAATTATTACACATGAATCAAAACCTTCACAAACCTAATGTCCCAATTCAATCCAAGATAGTCATAACAAGATAGTCAAATATAATAATCAAGACAGTTAAGAACATATTCTCACAAGGTAATCAAAATCATTCATAATTGAACAATAACAATTCAAATAGTGATAAAAATATTCATAAATGACATTTAAGACAATCAAGAACATAATCTCACGAGGTAAGCAACATCATTCATAATAGAACACATCACAATTCAAATAATGATATGCATGCTCTTAGACTCTAGACATCTCTTTCTTTGGTACCATTCTACTTTGAAGTACTTGGTTAGGAGGTCGATAGTGTATGCCACCACATGGTGGAAGGACAATTAAAAAATGGTCAAGTCATTACAGACTTTTCAAGGTTGGCCGAGTCACTACGGACTATTCAAGATTGGCCGAGTCCTTAAGGACTATTCAAAGTTGGCCGAGTCCTTACAGACTATTCAAAGTTGGCCCTGCCCTCATAGACCCCCTCCTCAACCCCGAGACAATATGTCTCATTCATTAGTACTTCCCCAATCATATTAGGTTTGACAAACCCTACCTAGATGTGACCAAACACTCCACTAGGTCCTATACCTTACCATTCAATCCATATTCATTCAATAATCACAATTTACAGTGTATGCTTCACACTATTCAATAAAAATCCATATTCATGTATTTCAGTCAATCCCAATCAAGTCTCAATAGTTCAAACATATATAATCATGATTATAACTAGTCAAATTCTACCAGTCAGTAAGAGATTCAACAGCTAGTGCATTTTTAAACATAATTTCTATCTAGTTAACACAAATCTGCACACACACATCTATCACTCAATAATTAACCATTAAAACATATCTCACAAAGATAAAATACTAAACAATCTTAACATAATTTCATGCACTGCAGCTTGGAGGTTTCTGAATCGTGTTTTTAATCCTCATTATTACCATCAACATATTCTTAATAAATTATTATTCATGAATCAAACGCTATCATACTCCTTCCATATTACATCTAATCTCTCCCCTCGTTGGTCTAGGATACACCTTAAAAGCAAACACAAATCAAAAATTAACACTAACCTATGTTGGAGCAAGGGTGTTTCACAAGTCACCTATTGAGTTTTGACAATAACAAGGTATTAAAAATAATCAATTGGATATGCTAAACAATTTGTTCAAGTGTGCAGGATCCATAATCAAAGTACTAATCTTAGAGAT
>Ga0228711_1012119_pt1 | contig 10683 bp, 8 predicted proteins | sample MedpolnodulmetaG_2_FD_177996 | JGI IMG/M metagenome (GOLD analysis project Ga0228711, IMG submission 177996) | Root nodule microbial communities from Medicago polymorpha collected in Santa Monica, California, United States - brown nodules | ecosystem: Host-associated > Plants > Roots > Nodule...
GTATAAGTATTTCAGTTTGTTATATGTTTCTGATATACAGACCAAGTTGGTGAGAGTCTATATTAAATATGAGTGTTTGGAGAATGCACGTAAAGTGTTTGATGAAATGCATGTGAGGAATTTGTTTGTCATATGTTTTATGGCTTCTATATAAAACTTAGTCTAATTTAATGATATTGCAATAGAGCTTAGTCTAAGATAGGATTGTTCCACTAAAACAATATTTACTGAAACTAAACAATATAAATAACCTTCTTAGTTTTTAACTGATCTTTAAGTCAAGTTAGTAGCTTGCTTGAGAAATCTTGCCTCTTGTCTATGTTAGTAGAACAAAATTAAGAATACCTCTTAATAATGACCTTGTCATTGATGAAAGATACATAGAGCTGAACTGAAGACACTGCTCTGTAACTATCATAATGATGAAAGGACTATCATTGCTGTGATATACGATATAGTTTAAGGGATATTCAATTCATTTGTAGTATCTTGTGTTCCACAATGATGAGTCCCTTACTTTTCTCATCTTTTTCTCTCATAGTTATGCTTCTAGTGGTACCTAATAAGTATAGCGAGCATGGATTTGAGATTTATCCATTTCATAATATGTGCACAAAATAATCTATTTGTATATGAAACTTCAAATTTTCTGGTGCATATATATTGTGTAGGAGAACCGGTTGCAAGAATACATGCTACCTAAACCTGCTCTGTGCATTGGAGATGTACATATATGTTTTACACCAAGGTATTGTACGTCCTGTTTTCTGAAGTGTTTTTTGTGGGTGTGGCTGACATGATAATCTAATGGGTCAAATAAATGAGAACTGTAAGAAAATCACCCTTTATGATCTATATTTGTTACTGTTGTTAATATTTTTATTTGCTTGCTTAGTTTTTCAATGGCTCTATGTCATTTTCAGTTGTTCTTTGAGGACAGTGTCTGCCACATACAAGCTGATTGGAGTGGGGTTGGAGTGGGGTAAATGCATAAAGACAACAAGTATCCTAGTATTACTTTCCTGGATGTTGATTCAATGTACATGTCTGATTTTGATTGGTTTTGATTCAATGTTCGTTAAGTCTGTGAACAGTTTTAATGGTAAGTTGAGTTGCTCTGAACTAAGGTGGTGGTGTTAGTGTAAACATTCTTATGAAATTTAGTGTTTTTAAAGGCTTTTCCTATGATAAGGATGAATAGTACAAGTAGTTTGTTATGGGTCTGCTCCTACAATCTAATCTGCCGTAGCTGGTGCAATGTTTAAAAGTTGCAAATACTGTAAAATAAATAAAATGATTTTATATAAGGAATGCATTAAAGTGCATTATTTTTTTAAAAAAAATATATCAATTTCCTGCGGATTTACATACGGATTTCTGTGTTATAAGCTGGGGAAGTACCTGCGGATGTATTTCAGAAAACAGGGACACGGGCAGGAAAACCCTTAAAACGCTGCCCAGACGTTTCCTGCGGATTATCATGGGAGTTTATCCGCAAGTAAGTTTCCTGCGGTTCCTAAAATCCTCAGGAAACAGTTACCCACGAAGGTATTAGCTGGAACCTGAATCCTTGGCAAATTCCGCAGGAAAGGACTTTCCTGCGGAAATATTCCTAAACTCCGCAGGTAATTCCGCAGGAAAATCGAGAGTTTCTAGTAGTGTCTGCCCAAACTATACATTAAAGCAAATAGCCGTGAGGCCTACCAAAAAAGTTACATTATTAAAAATTTGAATTTGTTAGCAGCTTTGTTACTCAGCTTCTTGTGAATCTGAATAAAATATATGAAGGGTTAAGTGACGAAGACTTATGAGGAGACAACAACCTTTCAACCTCCACCAAGCTAAAAGAAAAGGCACAAATAATTATATTGTTTTTAAAATCTTGTAGTAATTATGTCAAAATTGTAACTGTATACACAAATCTCAATCAAGTATAATTTCTGACTGGAGCATACATCTATAGTACATGCAGAACAGTCCAAAGCTTGACTTGTATTCTATATGCATTTCTTAGTCTTTCCGATATCATAAACATGGAAACCATAGATGTGAACAACTGAACATCTTTAATAAATATTCAGACTCTCTACCTCTAAATTGTTGACACATCTGAAGTTAATATTGAGATGAACACTTCCTCTCAGTTTGTCTTTTTTTCACTCATTGCCATTTGGTTAATATCTCTAACAGCTTTTGGAGCTAATCCTATTCACCCTGATGAAAGTATGATATTTATTTATACCATAGCTCCCAAATAATACAGAAATTTCTTCTATCTTTCTTTTCAAGTATTTTTTTACATAGAAATTTCTCATATTTTTTCATATCTTCTATAGAAATTCTGTGTATATTTGATGACATGTGTGTGTAGTTTAGCAGATTCTTCGGTACTTAGCTGATATGTTTGTATTGTATGTATTATGTATATAGAGAAAGCTCTTGAAGATATAGCTGAATCACTTGGAAAGATGGATTGGAACTTTGACATTGATCCATGCAGCAACCAACCTAACTGGGTTACAAATGTATCAAACAATGTCACCTGTAACTGCTCTGTAGCTAGTGACAACTTCTGCCATGTTGTTTCAATGTAAGTATATTTTCCTTATAACTGACCCTTAGCTTCTATTAGCACTACTAATCATTAGATTTTTTTTTTTTTCTTCTCCGGTTACGGTAGTACTCAAGTATTTACAATGATAAACAGGTAGGAATTGACTTTGTATGTATGTGTATACATGAACAATGAATTAGGAACTTGTTGAATTTTCTTCTAAATTAAATAACTTTTTTTATGATAAAATGAACATACAGAACTTTGACCGAGCAAAATCTCCCCGGTACACTCCCACCAGAACTGAACAGGTTGCATTACCTTCAATTTATGTATGTAATTCTCAAACTTTCCATCACATCCAAATAAACAATATTATTGAACTTATTCTATATCTTTAATCACATGTATTTAGTTAATATTTTGCATGACAAACTCTTTTTCTCCCTCTCTCGATTACAGTGACCTCTCTCGCAATTACTTGAACGGTACAATTCCTAAAGAATGGGGCTCCATGATGAATCTTCTTAATATGTATGACTTGTCTCTTAGATTTGATTTCTGTTTTTAATCATTGAATCTTCTTATTATGCACTCTTTATAAGACCTAGCATTAATTTTCAACTAGAATTGTTGTAATTACGTGCAACAATAAACTAATGAGAAAATGTTTCTTAATCATCATAGTACTCTCTCTGGAAATCGATTAACCGGTTCAATACCAGCAGAGATTGCAAATATATCTACTCTGCTACATTTGTGAGTTACTCATTATTAGTCCATAAACATGTATATGTTAAATAAAAAAAATTAGTAGAACTTAACTTTAATTTCAAATCGATATCAATAGGGAGTTAACGGCCAATCGAATGTCTGGAAATATTCCTCCTGAGCTTGGGAGTCTAACACAGATTCGAACACTGTAAGCACTTTTTCCCCCCTTAATTGATCCTTTATATATATGAAATCCCCATGTTTAAACTCCAGATTGATTTCTATGGCATAGAATCATAATTTACTGTTTTGATTTTCAATTGTATATATAGGAAAATTTCCTCTAACAATTTTACCAGAGAACTACCTACGACATTTGGCCAAGCTCACTGCATTGCGAGATTTGTAAGTGTCATATTTGTTATTTACTCATTATTAAATCAAGAAGTAAATTTTATGATGCTTCAAATTTCCATGTCCTCTCTCTATGCAGCCGAATTTCGGACAACCAATTATCTGGAAACATACCTAAGTTTATTCAAAACTGGACAAATATCAATACACTGTATGCACTCCTTTTTATGTATATTTTTCTTCAAATTTAATTGTTTTTCAAATTGCTTAACTTTGTAAAAATAATTACCAAAGATTACTTTACTTTTGACAGAATCATTCAAGGGAGTGGATTAAGTGGGCCGATTCCTTCTGAAATTTCACTTTTGAGAAACTTAATTGACTTGTATGTATGATATTTTATATACTGACAAAATAAGGGTTGGAGTTTAACTTTCATTTTAATTATGTTTACTTAGCTTTGATTCAAATGTGATATTCAGGAGAATCAGTGATTTGAATGGATCTGAGTGTGCACCTTTGCCACAACTTAACAATATGACATTGTTAAATAGTCTGTGAGTTGATTTCTCTATCTCCACCTCTTTAAGAAAGTGGCAAGAAAAGGCTTAGATACCTTTAAAGTGCTGTAAAAGTATGGAATTTTAGTTTTTCTAATCAGACTACACAAGACTGTGTTTATATTATATTTACAAATAAATACAAGTTAATATAATTCCTAATTCCAATTCACTAAGTTTCTAATTCCAATCCTATTAGCAACTAATTATAAGAGCATATTTTTCATGTGATTAATTCTAACACTCCCCCTCAAGCTCGAGCAAACATATTATATGCATCAAGCTTGTTACGAATAGGCTGAACCCGAGATCCTCTAAGAGACTTAGTAAATATATCAGCTAGTTGATCAGTGGAACCACTAAAATCAATTGCAATTTCTTGTGAACGAACCTTGTCTCTTACAAAGTGGCAGTCACTCTCTATGTGCTGCCTCCTCTCATGGAATACTGGATTGGAAGAAATATGAAGTGCAGCCCGGTTATTACACAATTAGTTTCTTTGCCTTGATATCTCTTAACTTGAGTTGCTAGAGTAATATTAGCCATGTAAGCTCACAAGTTTTTGCAACCATAGCACGACACTCTGGTTCTGCCCTCAATATTTGAACTCTAAGAGTTTCATGCAGAGAAAAGAGAGAGAGAAAAATTAAGTAAAATTGATTATTATTGAAGAATCTGAATTCTGTTACATTGTGGGTATATATAGAAGTTAGTTATGACAACAAGTCTAACTAACTTCTAACTAACCAAAATAAATTGAAATGCAAATGAAATTCCATGTTAAATGAGATAACTTGCGCATTAAACTAACTAAGAACCCTAGCTGCTATTTACGTATTATCTTCCTTCTGAACTTCTTCTCCCAATACCCCCCCACAAGCTGGAGGTTGGTAGATATCTACCATACCTAGCTTGGTGATGCATTCATAAAACTGCCTAGGCCCTGCTGCTTTTGTGAAAACGTCTGCAGTTTGATTACTAGAAGAAATGGGTAACAATCTCAAGACCCCTGCTTGCACCTTCTCACGCACTAAGTGACAGTTTATATCAAGATGCTTTGTGCGTTCATGAAACACAGGATTAGCTGAAATATGCAATGCACTCTGCTTCTGGAAGGAGCTTGATGCAAGTCAGATAAAAGAAAACACATCCATTGAAGCTCTCTAGTTGCTGAAGCTAGTGCCCTATACTCTGCTTCTTAGATTTCCACGATACTAGAGAGCTTCCAATGAAGAAACAATAGCCAGATATGGATCTTCTGGTATCCACACACCCTCCCCAATCAGCATCACTGAAGCCAAATATTTGTAAATCTGCAGATTGGGGAAAAAAGAGACCACGACCAGGAGATCGCTTGAGGTATCTAATCACTCTAAGGACAGCCTTGTAATGTGTTTCATTGGGGGATAACATAAACTGGCTCAATTGTTGAGTGGAAAATGCTATGTCTGGCCTAGTAGTTGTCAGATACAGTAATTTTCCTACTAACCTCCTATAAGCAGCAATGTCAGTGAAGGAAGGTCCTCCATCTTGAGATAGGCGCATAGAAGGATCAAGAGGAGTGCTAGCAGGCTTACATGAGCTGAGACCAGCATCTTCTAAGAGTTCAAGGCAGTATTTCCATTGAAACAAAGAAATACCCTTAAAAGTACATGCAACATCCAAACCAAGAAAAAATTTGAGATGTCCCAAATTCTTAATGCAGAAAGCTTTGTGAAGAGCAGCTTTAAGATAATCAAAGACATCTAAAGAAGTACCACCTAAAATAATGTCATCCACATAAACAAGGATAACAATGAAGGATGTGGAAGTTGATTTGATGAATAGGGTGTGATCTGAAGTTGCTTGTGTAAATCCCCGTGTTAAGAGAAATTTAGTGAGTTTTTCAAACCATTGCCTACTAGCCTGTTTGAGACTATACAATGACTTTCTGAGTTTACAAACTTGCCCTGACTTTGGAGAAATCACACCTTGAGGTATTCTCATGTAAAATGACTCATTGAGATCGCCATGCAGGAAGACATTATTAACATCTAACTGGTGTAAATGCCAACCATGAATAGATGCCAATGCTAAGAGAACTCTAACAGTGGACAACTTAGCAACTGGTGAAAAAGTCTCAAAATAATCCAAACCCTCAGTTTGAGTGAAGCCTTGTGCCACAAGTTTAGCTTTGAATCTTTCAATTATTCCATCAGCATGCCTCTTAATTTTGTAAATCTATTTGCTTCCAATAGTTATTGCATTAGGAGGTAAATCAACAAACTCCCAAGTATTGTTTTCATTGAGGGCCCTTGTCTCATTATCCATAGCTGCTACCCATCTAGAATCTTTGCTAGCAGCTTGAAAATTAGCATGTTCCACTTTAGATGTGAGGGATAGTGCATAAACTTGATGTTGAGGAGATAATTTTGAATATGCTACATAATTGGCTATAGAATATGTTTTAGAAGAACATATGTAATCTTGTAAATGTGGAGGAGGATTACTAACTATGTGTGATCTTCTAAATGGCTCAGGATAAGCTATTTCATCATTTGGACTAGCCACTGCATCAGTTTGCTCAACTTCTGATGCAGTGTCAACTTCTGGGTTGGATGCTAAATCATCAGGCACTTCATGTTGTTGATTAGAGAAAGAATGAACTTTATTCTCTATGTAGATATGTGTATTGGGAATAACTCAAACAACCATAAACTTTCAATTGACTGAGATCAGGTGCCTGTCCATACAAAACTTCATAAGAAGATTTGTTTTGTAAAACTTTAGTCGGAATTCTATTCAGTAAAAAAATTGCATGTAAAATAGCATATGACCAGAATTTCTTTGGTAGCTTACATTGAAACATTAGAGCCCTACTAATATTCAAAATATGTTGATGCCTCCTTTCAACCCTACCATTCTGCCCTGGTGTATAAACACAACTCTTTTGATGTAAAATTCCTTTGTCATCATAAAAATCTTTCAAAAGGAACTCAGGACCATTATCACTTCTAATGGCCTTCACTTTCTTTTCAAATTGATTTTCCATCATATGAATAAAACTCTTCACTTTATCAGAAGCTTCAGATTTAAACTTTAACATAACTACCCAAACATGTCTGCTATAATCATCAAGGATAGTAAAAAAAATACTTGAAACCATGGATAGAAACAGTGGAGAAAGGTCCCCATATATCCAAATGAATCAAATCAAACATTGCCTTGACATTATTCTTACTGACAGAAAAAGGTAATCTCTTTTGTCTAGCCATTTGACAAACATTGCAGGTTGTATGTGATAGATGCCCTAACCTAAGATGCCATAAAATTCCAGGAGGAATGACATGCTTAGACAAACTATCAGAAGCAGAAATAATTGAAACTTTGGCTGCTTTATTCTTATTCTTCTCAGCCTTTAAGTAATAAAGTCCATTCACCTCTTTAGCCAAACCAATCCTCCTCAAATCCTTCTTTTCATGTATAATGCATTGATCAGTCTCAAAACACATAATGCAATCTTGTTCCTTACATAACTTGGAAACATATATAAGGTTGACAACAAAATCAGGCAAATACAGCACATTATCAATTTGCAAGTGCTCATTTATTTTCACTTTTCCTTTACAAAAGGCTTGCACTGTATTGTTATTAGGTAGATTAACACTAATTGGATCAATTTCTCTGTAGGTAATAAACCAATTGATGTCATAGCAAGTGTGATGTGTAGCACCAGTATCTACTATCCAACTGAGTTAGCAACTGAGTTGCTTGCTTTCATCATGCTAGCAGATCCTTTGGCATCAATGGCATTCTTTTCAAGTAATGCCATTAGAATTTGATACTCATCTCTGGTTAACATCATTCCACCATCATCATTTTTAGTAGCATTACTGGTACCTTTAGAATCATATTCCTCAGAATCCATCATATTTGCAGAAGCAGAACTTGAACCATATGAGTTACTTCCTTCTCTACCCCAATTGGGAGGAAATCCATGTTTCTTATAACAAGTTTCTATAGTGTGGTTTGATCTTCCACAGAAACTACAAACTCTTCCATTACTTCTTCCTCCTCTTCCTCTTCCAAATTGCCTCTGTGCATCAACAACATTCACCAATCCAGTGTTGGTATCTTCTATAGCAGAAGTAGGAGCAGCAATTATACCAAATTGAGTCTTCCGTTCTTGCTGCATAATCATAGAGAAAACTCTATTGATTTGAGGTAATGGTTCCATCAGTAAAACTTGAGATGCAAGACTTTGATACTCTTCATTCAATCCAATTAGAAACTGAATGATTCTATCTTCTGCTCTAAAACCTTTTGCATTACGCATAGCTAAACAACTGCAAGGAATTGGACATGTACAGTGAGGCATAGGCCTGTACTTATCCAATTCTTCCCATAAACCTCTTAATTCAGTGAAGTATTCGGTAACTTTCTTGCTTCCTTGCTTCATATTGGAAATTTCTTGCTGCAATTGAGCCACTCTAATACGATCTCCTCTCCTAAAACGATCTTTAAGATCATTCCACATATCAACAACATTAATTCTCAATGAAAACAACACTTTGCGCAATTGATGGTGAAATTGAGTTAATTATCCAAGTATGAACAAGATTATTGCATCTTTCCCAAGCGCCGCGATTCAGATCTTCTTCATCTGGAACTTTAATAGATCCATCAACAAACTTGAACTTTTTCTTCATCGCCAAAGCTCTACGCATCTTCATTGACCAAGAATGATAATTGTCACCAGTTAATTGCGGTGTTACATGTAACAGCCCGATTTTTTGCTAGATTAATTTAATTGATTTTATGTGTATATAATTGTGTTGTATGTGATTAATTGGCTCTGTGTGTAATTGGGTTAGGATTAGTAGATTTCGTTATAAAAGGGTATTTTGGTAATTTTGTGAGTGGAGGGTAAACTAGTAATTTTACGGTGAGATTTAAGTGTTTCTAGTGAGAACCTTTACTCTTACTAAATTACTATTCAGTAGCGGTAATTAATTTTAGACCGGTAGTTATTCGATAACACTTAACCGTTAGTGGATAGAAACTAGGGGGTTAATTTACAAAATTGTGAGCCCATTAGAATACAATTTGGGTTAGGCCCAACTATAGAGACTATATAAGGTTTGTCTTTAGAAACCTAGGTTAGAATAATCTTTTGCAATTGAAGAGGGGAAGATAGAGAAAGAGGCTAAGAGGAGAAAAGGGTTAGAGAAGAAGAATTGGTGAACCCATAGGAGCAAAATTGAAGCTTGTACTAGGTTTGTTAATCATTGAGGTAAGGGGGTTAGATTTCATTCATAATCTTTGTATAACCTCTTTTCCTTCTTAAACCCATAAGTGCTTATTTGTATAAATTGATTTTTATGATGAAATCCGTGCTTATGTTTTGATGTGATGTTTGAGTATGTGAAATTAGTGTTAAATGAGTTGTTGATGATGAAATTACATGCTCAAACTATGCTTATATGTATACCTTGCATTTTCACTTAAACTAGGTGAAATATGATGTTGTTGTTGATGGATTGATGTTGAAATCATGTTGACTGTCCCTGTTGCTGTTGTGATGTGTTATAATTGATGATTAGAACCCTGGGTACTCATAATCATTGAGATTGTTGTGAGGATTAGTTGTTCTTGAGATTTTTACAAAATGGGTCAAATGGTGATTTTTGTTCAAAAGGTGTTTTAACTCAAATACTATACGGTTTTGAACCTCTTTTGATGTTTGAAAACGTTTGGGTTAACTTTAGAAACAAATTTGGGCTTGGGGGATTCAAAATTGGGGTTTTGGGATGAAAAATGAGATTTTACGACAGCAAACTGTCATGACTCGCGAGGCGAGTAAGCTTACTCGCCACAGCGAGCGAGGGTGTGACAGAGAGCATGCTTTGCCCGCCACGGCGAGCAGGACCACTCGCCATAGCGAGCAACGTGGTGACAGAGAGGGTGCTCTGCTCGCCACAGCGAGTTTATTCGCTTGGGAGGCAAGTTGCCTCAGTTCCAGTTTTTCTGTTTTGCGTTTTGTGTCCTTTTTACACATTTCTGTTTGGAATTGGCTTTTGATATAAAGATGGAAGTTTTAGGTCAGTTAATTAGCCTTCTAATGTCTCTAGTCTGACTTGAAAATGTTTTACGGATTTTAAGTTATAATGAAACTACCTCGAGTGGGTCTTGGAAAAATCTTAAGTAAGTTTAACATATGTTGGTTGGCTGAGATAGTGTTGGTAAATACATACATATATAGGTTGATTTGTGAATGTTGTTGGTGATTGCATATATGTCGAGTGATGGTGAATTGTTGATGGATTCATATTTGCATATATGTTTGGTGATGATGTAGTGATATTGTTGTGTGAACATATGCATTGAGTTGAGTTATATGTTCATGCATACATGACTGATGGTGACGGATGTTGATATCCAAAATGTAAGACGGGGTGTGAAATCTTACATACGATGTGTTTGTTGCATCGAAGGTGACGACCTTGAGGTGATTTGGTACCG
>Ga0228711_1012122_pt1 | contig 10683 bp, 5 predicted proteins | sample MedpolnodulmetaG_2_FD_177996 | JGI IMG/M metagenome (GOLD analysis project Ga0228711, IMG submission 177996) | Root nodule microbial communities from Medicago polymorpha collected in Santa Monica, California, United States - brown nodules | ecosystem: Host-associated > Plants > Roots > Nodule...
CAATAACTACTTAAAAAAAAAAATTAAGTAAGTGGAGGCAACTGTCCCCAATAGCCAACACCTGCGTCCGTGCCTGATGGACACATACATGTTAATGCAATATTAACCATCATTAAGGAGTGTGAATCATAAAATTAATACTTCAGTGAAAACCACACGTAAAAAAAAATTGTTACTATCTAACTGAAAGTAATAATATATACATGTATATTAAATCAAAAAATAAAACATTCGGGGTATAATGCAAAGATTTTACTCGCTTAATGGTTAAGAGACTCTAATTTTGATGTTCAAAAGTACCTATCTCGTTAACGAAATTGTATAGCTACTTTTCATACACCCACGACACTCTGTTAATCGTGGGAAGAAAATACAGTCAATTTAGTTGAATAGATTGTCAATTCAATTCACATTGAAAATTGTGATTAATTCGTGTAGTTGAATCTACGATAATTTTGAAGGTAAATTAAATTAACTATTCACTTCACTGAATTAATCAAAATCTTGCACGTCATTAACCAGGTCTCATGTCCGTATACAAAAAATTGATGTCCATGTATTATTACGTCAACTCTCTAATTGGATTAGGATTTATGATACCTTTGCTGACTTTAACTCCATCTCTCTCTCTCTCTCATCTTAACATTTTTACTCATCTAAATAATTTATTTTAATAATCAATCTATCTACAAAATGTACTAAAATCAATATATAAAGTCACTAAATAATAAAGGCACTTAGATGTCTTCTTTTTATTACATTGTAGCAATTGCAATATAGACAATACATCCAAAAGTTGACTTAGATAGACAACATTAGGTTATTAACCTAAAATAAATTGTGAATAAATGGGAGCACGTACGTATAATAACTTATTGGCTTGATACAAATCAACATCTCAACATATATTATTATCTATTCCCGAAGTAGATTTTAGAAGTTATCATCTTATAAGTATCAATCATACAATTAACTTTAGACATTTAATGAATTGGTCTTCAAGTCTATTTTTTATGAACATATATGCTAGAAGATATTCAATATAAATTTCAATTGACAAACGATACTTATCAAATATTTTCTAAAAAAGATTAAAAAAAATAAGCACTTAGTCAAATTTGTTGAGAGGACAATCTCACAAACAACTAATTGTGAGTTGACCATAAACTTACATGTGACCATTAAGTTGATGCATCAATTGATGTCATAAAATATCTAAATGCTCTACATGATCGGTGTATTGATTCACATATATCATCTTATATATACATTCACACATATTGAGATACTCAAATCCTCAAATTTACAACTTTCTTTGAAAAATTAGTAACACACAAAAGTTATTGGATTGAAGAATTTCTTGACTCTTCAATGCATATTCATTCATTTTTTAAGCTATCTTTAGCATCCTAATCAATAAGGAATAACCTAACCGGTCTTGTCAAAGAAATACTTAATATAATTTTTAAACTTTTGGTTTACAATAAAAAAAAACGTGTTTCAATTGTTCTATTTAAATCAATAATGAACAATACAATTTTTCTATCTAAATAAAACTATATAATAAAATACTAACACTTTATTTATCTTGTTCATTATCATACATTTTCAAATACTAAATTGGTGATTCAATTATATTCTTACACTTAAGAAAATAGAATAAAATTCATTAGTCCTTTAATCCATCAAGAACAAAAATAGAAAATAAATTAGAACCTTTACAACGATGGCTCGAAGATAGCGAGCAAGAAGAGCCAGAAGCAGTAGACCAATCTCTACCGTTGCAAGTTGTTACTAGTTTGTTAATAGTTAGTTAGAAGGTTGTTATTTAACTATATAGTTGGTTTATTATAGTTAGCCCTTCTCTAATCAGTTATAGAGTTTACTGCATAGTTTACTAGTGACATGCAAGGGACCTACTACTACTGTTCACCTTGCATATAAGTTTTTTTTTTGTTGAAACAACATAATTTATTCAACATAACCCGACACAAAACGTGCTAAGCTAGAACATAACAACAGAGAAACGGGGAACCTGGAAAGGGTAGCCCAACCGCCCCAAAAAGACACAGCTCCGAGGAATGTTTCTCCACCTCCTCTACACTACACTCCCCTCTTAGGACACTTCCTTGGGCACTACACTACTCGTAAAAGACAATTTTCAATCTACTTAAGGACCAATGCCAAGACACTAACTTGATTTCTTCCACAATGTCGTCAATCTCTTTAAATTGATTATTAAAAATCCTCGCGTTTCTTTCACGGAAAATGACACAAATAGCAGCATGCTAAATCAACCAATATCCCCCTTTGAGTTGCCACGACCTTACTCTGTCAATCCATCGCTCCAAATGTACAAACATATTATTTGGAGTGATGAAATAAAAATTAAGGCAACATAGGACCTTACGCCACCAATGATACCACATCGCAATGCAAGAAAAGATGAGTTGTTCTTTCCACACCACACACAACAAATAGGAACATCCGGATGTAAGGCATTCCGAATTGCAAGGTTATCCCTAGTTGGAATTCAATCAAGGAAAATGGTCCAAAAACACGCCACCACATTGGACGGCGCGATACTCTTCCAAAGGTACTCAAATACCCCTTTCTCCAACCTACCCAACCCACCATCAAGGAGAAACCTCTCCTTTGTAGGATGATCTAACAGAAAAAACACCATCCTCCTCCGGATTCCACCACCAAACATCATCCCCCCACCCCCCAAAAAAAAAACCTTGTAAGCATACTAACAACTCTTCTATTAACCCAACTTCCCAAGTGAAAAGGGGTTCTTGGCCAATGCCGTTCAATGAAATTGGAGACCCGACTCTGAAAGTAAATATAGGCCCCTAGAAGTAAAAAACACAAATGTTTTTAAAGAGGAAAAAAATGTTGTTTTATTTTTTGAGAGTAATTATAATTTTTGTTTCTTTCAAAAAAATTATAACTTTTGTTGTTAGAACTTTGTTATTTCATACCACAAGAATGGGCCAAAAATTGCAAGAAGTGCTGTACAAATTAAGAAGAAAAAAAATAGTTATTTTGTGTTTGTAAATAAGAACAAAAAAAATAATAATTATAGAAGAAAGCCATTCCCCCCTAGGAGTTTAACCTAGGATAAGGAAGGCAAAAACAGGGCCATCTGAACATATGTGAAATCTCTACGCATTACTTGTATATATAGATTTCTAAAATTCATTATATTTAAAAAACAAATATTTTGGGCCCCTAAACTTGGGAGGCCCAGCTCTGTAGAGTTGTTTGCACCTCCAAGGGACGACCCTGTTCTCGGCCATGTTAGCGACCAAGTCATCACACCCCCATCATCTCCCATACCCCTCACACAAGCCTCTTTTTGCTTGGAAATAGAGAAGAGGAAAGGGAATGAATCGCAAAGCGATGAATTTCCGACCCAAATATCCCTCCAAAAACTAGTATTCATACCATTACCAACTAGCACCCTAATCTCCTACCACTAACCCTAATCTCCCACCACTACACACCCATACTTATCAACTAGCACCCTTTTCTACAAAAGTTGCTCATCTTGAATCAATCGCCATCTCCACTTTGCTAATTAAGGGACACAAATTAAACACCCTCAAATATTTTACACCAAAACCTCCATTACTTTTAGGTTTGCACACCTTATTCCACTTCACCCAACATATTTTCCGGCTCCCTCTCGCACCTCCCCAAAGAAATTCCTTTTGAATACGAACAATCATCTTTAGGATCTTCTTAGGAATTCAACACTGAATTGTGCCAACATTGTTTCCCCTAGAATTTCCGTCCTCCTAAACTCACATATTTGTTTCCCCAAGAATTTAATCTATTCTTCAATTGTGCTAACATTGGCACCCAAGTAGCAACCTTACTTGAGTTAGCTCCCTAAACTTAAACGATAAAAAACCTTACATACAATTCTAGAATCCACACGCCATTGCCATAAGCACCGTTGAAACATTAACACCAATCAAGGAAATCTTATTGAAACTTACTTTAAGCCCCGACAATATTTCAAATCCTCTCAACAAAGCCTTCAAAATCCAAAGATTTTGAGTTGTCGTTTTCCCAATACAAAGAGCATAATACACATATTGAAGATGTGATATTAATGTGCCTCCACTTTTTATCTCAAAGCCTTTGAACAAGTTCATTTCAACCACATTATGCCATTAAAACCTTCGGCCACAAAAATGGTGCCAGCGGATCCCCTTGCGTTAGACCCCTTTGAACACTAATCTCCACATCGGGACTTCCATTTTAAAAAAAGTGACATATTACCTCCAAAAATACACGTCCTCATCCAAGCCACCCACTTCTCACACGACCCCAAATTTCTCATCATATACTCAAAAAATCCCCAATCAATGGAATCGTAGGCTTTCTCAAAATCTACTTTGAAAATCAAACATTCTCACTTCGACCTCTTAGCAAAATCAACAACTTAATTCACAATCAACACTTCATCCACCAAGTGTCTTCCTTTCAAAAAAGCCGATTGTGACATAGAGATAATTGAGTTCATAATATTGGATAATCATGATGCCAAGCCTTAGAGACCGATTTATATAAACTCCCCAATAAAGAAATGGGTCGATAATCCTTCAACAATAAAGGATTATTAACCTTGGGAATTAACATAACAAAGAACGATAAAAAAAAACTTTGGTAGTATCTCATTGGCACGAAATTTATGAAACATAATACGAATCTTGTGCTTCATATATAAGGTACCAAAACTCCTTGAAAAAGGAAAATTAAAGCCATCCAAACCCAGAATTTTATGACCATCACTATTCTTCACCATTATTTCAATCTCCACCAACGAGGAAGGAGCCACCAAAGATTTATTATCATCAATGGAAATAGACATAAACTGAACTCCATCCAAGGTTGGCCGCGCCCATGGGATATCTTCCACTTGATTCTTGAAATATTTGACTATCGTCTGCCTTACCTCAATAGGCGAATCCACCCAAAGACCCACCACTTTGAGCGCTTTAAGACAATCCGACTTGACCTTGCCTTCACACAATTATAAAAATATTTTGAATTCATGTCTCCCTCTTTCAACCATTTTGTCATTTTGATCTTGATCTTTGAAACATCATTGAATCTTTACATTTAAATAATCTCTACAACTCCGCAAACTTACACTTTCTAATTTCTTCTTCCTCATTAGTCAACATTCCAACCTCGTAGATCCGCAATATCTTCCACCAACTTTAACGTTTTTGCATTCATATCCTCATACTCTTCTTTATGCCAAACTCTTAGCTCTTCTTTTAGCAATTTGAGCTTAGATTTCAACACAACTCATCCACCCTGTTAGATTTTGTGACCTCCACATCTCTTCTACAAACTTTTTGAACTTCCGGTTTTCCAATCAAAGATTATTAAAACGGAAATATTTCGGACCCCAATCACAATCACCCACCTAAGCACCAACGGTCAATGGTCCGTAATATCTCTACAAAGAACCCACAATACCACATGTCAACCCATTCGTTCGAAACAAACACTCCACCAATGCGGCTCATTGCACGTCGATTTGAATGGTACCAAGTAAACCTCCACCCAAGGGGATTTACATCCTCCAACTCCACGTCACGCAAAAAATTATTAAAAATATTCATTTCCAATTCTTGTCTCAAAGACACCTCCACAATATGTTACTAATTGTCACATATATGTTACTATAAATAAAATCATTCTGTTGAAATCGAATATTTTAACTGAGGATACGTTTTCCTTATATTCTAGGCTTGTAGGTTGTAGCTAATGATTATATATTTGCTAAAGAATATTTTACCTAACTTTTCACATATACTCCCAATTGTGTTCCTTTTCTCCCCTTCATCTTATAGCTTCTTCATCCTATGTAGTTTGTACTAATATGATTAAGCCATATCATATATATCTACAACAAATTTCAACATTAGAAAACAAAAGTATATGGTAATCCGTAATATGGACATTTGATTTTATTAGTCTCCTCTGGCTCTGAAGTACGCCACTTAAGCTATGTTCTGTTATCTCTTTGGGGTAATTATGTGTACTTCAATTCAATGTCATAAAATTTATGTATGAATTTTCTTCTACTAGTACTAAGGCTATGTTTTTTTTTTGACAGATACTAATGCTATGTTAGAAATTAGATATACATAATGTCTGCAATTTCAGTTTCAGTTTCTTCATAGTGATTTTTAAAATAGTTGTATACAGTTTGTATTGGTACTGATCCTAAGGAAGTTACACTTGCTTGATCACAAGCCTAAATAAACTTTATTTAAAAACTCACACATAAATAATAAATAAAAAAAAGTATGTACAAAAGAAAAGAAAATTAAATAATATATATTTTTTAAATAATTAAATTATACATATTTTATGAGTGTGTTGCTAAATGAATTTTATTTGGGGTTATGACAAGTATTTGAGCTTGGCCCATAAACATAATTCGGTTGGTTGGAATATTGCGATATGTAAGGGCCAAATTTTGAACCTCAATTATCCACATTCATCCTAAGACTACTTGACGAAAAAAAGTATAGAAAAAAACACTCTTGAATTGTTGGTATGTTGGAATTCTAAATTTCATTATGAAAACGAATTTCCAGCCATCAAATTTATTAATGAGTGCGGGTTGCTCCCTTTAAGATGTTTATCAACCACGATATCGCCAATATAAAACAACCCAGTTACAACCGTCTTTGAGTCCAACTATAATGTATGATCCATTCTAGAAATACACCTTTAATAATATGATAATATATATGACCACTCGAATGAATGTGGAATTGTAACCGGTCTAATATGATATTAAGAACTAAAGGGACATACAAGAAGTGGAGAAATGACTTGAAAATTCATCGAGCTAGAAAAGAGAAAGAATTCTTGATAACTCAGTAAAATTGTTCAAAGTCCTTTATATATAGATAAATAGACTCCACAACCGACTTGAGGATTGGGAGGAGGAAGGCTCAAGCATGGATACGTTCAAGTCAAAAATGGAATTACAAGATTTTTAAAACCGTCCAGTTAAATGGATAGGGACCAAGGAGTGTTTTGTAGAACCGACTCAATTTGTTAGGGAGAAAAACTTGGGCCAAAAGATACACACATATATTTTTTAGTAATTTTATTTTTCTTTTTCGGGATACTAAAAATAGATACCACTATTAGTTGCTGTTGATATTTCATCTTAGAATTTCCACTATTTTCACCGGAGAAAAGATGGACACGTCTTTTCGTTCTTTTTATTGGGTTAACGCATGTAGATTACCAATGATATTATATATATATATATATATATATATATATATATATATATATATATTTGTGACTTTCAAATATAACAAACTTAACAAATCATATTTATCTTTTTTAATAACAACAATAATATAACAAATATAATAAAAATTCTTATCTTTTTTAATAACACCAACAATATAACATTATAATAGAAAAATTTGTTTAAGGGTATTATAATTATAATAACAAAAAAGTCAGCTCAACATCCTTCCAAAAAGGACTATTTTATTTATATATACTAATTCAAAGTCTAAAAGAGTTGTTCACATTTTCCCAACAAGGTTCCAACATGAAGTTGTTAATATAAAGAGAAGAGATGACAAGTAAACCCAAATAATTGTCCAATAAATTTGTAACTGATCCTAAACATTAAAAATTCTAATTCAACAGAACTGAAAGATACAAAAAAAAATGAAAAAAAGTATAAACTAGACTACCTATAAAGCATTAATAACTTATAACATAACTAAACCCTAAGCCTTTTCTAAGCTACTGGGGAGTGGGGAGTGACCTCTCTGTCACATCTATAATCATGGAGAGATTGAGAGGACAGCTAGAGCGACACAAAGGACATTTAGCGTTTCTACGAAGCCAAGCCTCAATGCAATCGGGATGAAAAGTGTGAGAACAAAGAGAGAGTGTACCAAGGCGATCATTGTCTTCAAATTCATCTAAACAAATGATACACTCACGCGTAGATTCTTCTTGTGCATATTCAGCAGTGTAGATGGAAACGAGGATGGTGTTTATAACTGACTCGTCTGAGTTGCGTGCGGCGTGTGTCTGCCCGGCCACGACGTGCGTCTGCCCGTCAAAATAAAAAACGAGGAAATACAACACAACCGATGCTATGAGAACCATGGCAAAATAATAGAAAGGACTCATCACTAATGAAGATGGGGGGTGAGGGTGATGCATGTGCGGCTGAGTTGGAGCTATGGTGTCATGGGAGGAAAGAAGCAAAAACAGGGAAAGGATCGATATATATATATGCTATTTAATTTGTGTTACTAAGAAAGAGTTTGTTGGTTTAGATTTTGAAGAACCTACCCTTTTTCTTATCAAAAAAGAAAACAACCTACCCTTTTTTAAATGAACGGGGGACTTATCAATTTTTTTAGGGAAAATACACTCATCTCCCCTCAAATATGGGTAAATAATACAAATAAGGATAATAAAGTAACGAAACAATAATGATGTAATCGATAACAACACAACGTAGACGATAGAATAATGGATTACTCACGGTTCACGCTAGAGGAAGTCTCAAGCAGCGGTTGGTGGCAACGAAGAAGCAGTAGGATTGGAAGAGTGGTTTTTACAGGAAATAACAAATAAGAGCGATGGATAACCTAATAACAAAAGTTGTTACAAATAATATAACCTAATAATAATAAAAGTTGTTACAAATAATATAACCTAATAATAATAATAATAATAATAATAATAATAATAATAATAATAATAATAATGAAAGTTGTTACAAAGATAATATTGAGATTTTAAATTAATTTAAGAATATTTTTTGCAGTGCAATAAAATTTTAAAAAATAATCTCTCCTCCCTCCTAAAACTCCAATCATGGCTATCACTTGTGAGTTGCCATTGTTGCAGGCTTGCAAAACGCAAGCCTAAGATGTTACCGGCGTTAACTTTCTCTTGATGTTAAAAAAATGAGCTATGCGATTTGTCTCGAGAAAAGACATCCCGAATTTTTCATGAATTATTTTCAGCCGTTGGATTGTCCGCTGCATTGAAATCATGGATGCTATAACTTTTTTGCTATAAGTAAAGTAGTTGATAGGATTTTGGCAAGTGTACCAAAATTATTGAAGTAATACTAAAGATCGTATTCATGAGGATCGTTGTTAACTTCTACTTAGCAATTTCATTATCAAAATAATGTATTAAATTTCAGGTTGCCCTAGACAATCGAGTTGGTATTTGTAACATAATCTGTGTAAAGACGGTAAAAGTTGCTTTTAGAAATTAATGAGAAAAATATGGTTAAGACCTTCAAATCCTCTAATGTTCTTCTACGGTAATTTGCACCCTAATTCAATCAATGTTCATCTAATTTAACGACAGATTAACAAGATAATTCTACTCGATCTCTTGACCTAGAATTCTCCCATGAGTGACAATCACTTAATCTCTTAAGTAAATTCGAGACTCTTGGAGGTTTTAACAGTCCATTAATACATGAGTCATAGCCTAATAATTTTCTATCTCTAACTTAATTACTTATGTTAAACCTATTACCTAGATCAGAGTCAAAAACCAGGGTTAGTGGTCATTCAAGTTCTAAGATCAATTTGCACATTCATGATGCTAGTGCTAGTAGTCAATAATAAACATACAAACAACATTAAACACAAGGTAATATGAATTAAACTAGACTTTCATTAATATTCAAGGGAGTTCATACGAATTAGGTTTTCATAGAGTTACATCAGATTCATCTAAGTCTCAACCACAAGGAGATTAGTTACTCATAGCTAAAGTACAAGATAACTAATGCAAAAGTAAAGATTCATACATGTATTGGATAACTGACTATGAGTTTTGATAGTCTCCCACCAGATCTTCAATGCTTCAGCTTCAAAATATGCCTTTTCTCTCTAAAATTTCGAGCCCTTTCAGAAAATTTGTGTTCCTTATATAGCCACGTGTAAAATCGGCCACCGAAGGTGTAAAATCGGCCATCAAAATCTCAATAAATCAAAATATGTGTTCCCCGCTCCTGGGAAATCGGCGCCCGATTTGTGGAAATTGACGGCCGAAAATTGCCGAAACAAAATGGTCTTCCTGGCCTTTAAATCGACGCCCGATTTGTGCTTCCTGAGATTTTCAATTATATGTTCTTTTTGGCTTTTAGCTCCCAAGATTACAATGAGTTTCACATTAAAAATACATAAAAAATGACAATAAAGAGAGATGATAGAGTGTCATCAGTAGTTATGCTATTTGTAGCGAAGCAATTTGTCCCGAATGTATCACGAATAACGTAGATATGTGTCTTGTTAACAAGTGATAACTTTCTTCTAAGAAAAGTGCTCTTTAATGTTAAAGATTAAAAAATGGAAACAATCGATAACTTTCATGTAAAAAAAGTTGTTTTTTGATGTTTCAATATGTTGAATACACAAACCCAAAAAGAAAATTTAGGCAAGGTATTGGATTGAGATTTTAAAAGACTATTTTGACAAACAAAATCCTGAAGATTTTAAAAGATTTTGTGAGATTATGTTGATTTTGTTGGATTTTAAAAGACTTTTTTTAATGACTTTTTACAATCAGGATTTTGAACACATGATTTTAATGGATTTATGATACAGATTTTAACGGACTTCATGA
>Ga0228711_1012129_pt1 | contig 10680 bp, 7 predicted proteins | sample MedpolnodulmetaG_2_FD_177996 | JGI IMG/M metagenome (GOLD analysis project Ga0228711, IMG submission 177996) | Root nodule microbial communities from Medicago polymorpha collected in Santa Monica, California, United States - brown nodules | ecosystem: Host-associated > Plants > Roots > Nodule...
GAGCAGTATCGAGAAAAGTGGAAGCTCCCGGCCGACTACCCGATGGTAGCTCCGAACTATGCCAGGAAGCGATCCGAGCTCGCACGCGCGACCGGCCTGGGAAAGAAATCGGCGGCAAAGCTCTCCCCGTCTCTGCAAGCGGTAAGATCGGCCTGAAGTTGCTGATACCGTGAGTTTAGAGGCACCCGATCGCAAGCGGGTACGTCACCAAAGGAGGGAAATCCAATGACCGACTGGCGAAACCTGACCGAAGAAGATGCTATTCACACGGCGGTGGACAAGCACGGAAAAGACGCCACGGAGATCAGTAGCCTACTGCGCTCTTGAAGCGTAGTGAAGTGGACACGCAGAGTACCGCTTCTCCATGAGACGCATGCCTCGCTGAGCTGGTTCGGCGGGAACTTGCCGGCTTTCATGCGTCTCTAGATCACCAAGCTTCCCAGCGAGGTCATCGAGACGTGACCTCCTAGGCTTGAGCAGTCTGTCTCTGCCCCAGAAGTTCTAGAGCACGGCTCGGCCATCGGCCGCTCTAGTTTGCTTTCCAGTTCGCATTGTCGGGGATCGACCGCTGTGGCACGACAACCTGGATGATGGACGGACTGTTTAGGTTGTCCTTGGCGCCATTTATAGCTTCCTCCAGTTCGCCATAGGTGTGCACCTTCCAGCCTTGGCAGCCAAAGACTTCTGCCAACTTGCTGTAATTCCATCGGTGCAGGATGCATGAATTATAGAACGGCTTGCTACCATGGAAAACCGAAGCATCGGCAAGCCATTGCTCCACGCCATAGACACCGTTGTCTGTCACGAAGATGATCGGATTGAGATTGAAACGGGTTTGTGTGGACAGGCATTGAGCGGTCATTTGAAACCCGCCATCCCCCGATAGGACCATCAGTCTCTGGCCATCTTGCTTCGCCAGAGATAACCCTGTCGCGGCCGGCCCAATATAGCCGATCGCCGAATAGGATGATTGAACGATGAAACCGCGGCGAGCACCCACTTTGAGAAGCATGCTCCCGAAATAATTTAAGCTCGCGTCGGCGCCGACGATGGTATCTTCGTCGACCTGGCTCTGGATGAAATCGTAGAAGACCTGATACGTAAGTTCGTCTGCCGGATTCATGACGGGCGCTTGCTGGACGGTATTCGCTGGAAGAATTCGGTCTTTGCACGTTACCCTTTTATCAATCAAGCCGTCCACGCGGTCCGCGAGCGAAACCTGTGCGATGAAACTTGTGCCATATTTCAGTGTATTCCAGGAAGCGAAGGCTGTTTTATTGAGATCGATGGGCCAGCCCAAATCATTGATGTCCGTCAACCAGACACCTAGGGCCAATACGAAATCGGAGCTTTCGACCAAAGACTGGACGTAGGGGGATGACGATTTGCCGTCAAACACCCCGGCAAATTGTGCATCGTCTTCCGGCAGGATGGCCTTGCTCAAAAGCTCGGTCACGTAGGGAATTTTCAGGTCCTGGATAAGCCGCTCCGCCTGGTCGTGAAGGCCAAACCGGTCCACCTCGACACCGATCCAGATCAGGGGTCTGGTAGCATTTTGCAGTCTTTCGCTGATTTGCGCGATCGACTGATTTAGACTAACTTCGTCGGATATAACCGGGGCCGCTTTTAGTGCACCTGACGGAACTGTGCATCCTAGGTCCACCATATCCTCTAGCAACTCGATATAGACCGGACGCCTTTCCGTGATGCACTGCGTCAGCGCATAATCTATGAGCATTGGTGCGAGATCAGGGCTGTCGATGCGGACTGCAGCGGCCGTAATGTATTCGAACACCTGACGATCCGTTTCCCGTCCACTAATGAAGTGATGCGAACTATAGCCGGTTTGTTCGAACGTGAGCGTTTTCTTGATGCTTGGCGCACCGTTGATCAGAACAACCGGCACCTTCTCGACGTAAGATCCGGCGATCGCATTCGTTGCGCAAAGCGAGCCTGCGGAATAGGTAACGCACAGTGCACCAATTCCTTTCAGCCTCGCATAGCCGTCAGCCGCATAGCCGGCATTCAGTTCATTCACCTCTTCTATCACCTGGATACCGCTTTTCTCTACATAACTGTTCACCCATTCGATCGAATAATCGCCCGCTATGGAAAACAGGTGCCGCAGACCCAACTCATGAAGTCTGTCGACTAGATATTGGCCCACGGTGTATTTCTCGCGCATGTCCTAAAGCTCCCTGCTGCGATGGAATATGTTAGAACTCACTCGCGTTATCGAATAAACGCGGCATGTATATATCGAAAATTGCCGGGCATTTTCTTTCGGGAAAACGTTCAAGCATAAAGCGTTTGAAATTCTCATTGGCGAGTCCTTTTCCTACCGCCTCAATAGCAACGGATAAATACTCTATATTCGTGGCAACCTCGTTCTTATCAGCCGGAAAGCCGTGACCAGGAAGGAAAATGTCATACTCTGACAGCAGCATATCCTGCAAAATCGCAATCCAATGCTCCATGTATTTGGTAAGATAAAGGTGTGTTCCGCTATAAATCAGGTCCTGCGCAACAAAAATTCCCACGTCTGGAAGCCCTATCGTGAGAAGAAAATCGATCTCTGTATCAATGACTTCATCAAAGACATATTTGACTCCGTCGATGATTTCCTCGCCGGCACGGACGGTTTCTTCGGGAATTACCAGGCCCTTCGGAGCGAGGTTGCCCATCTTCCAATGGTCTTTTAGGGAATCCTCGCCATGCTGCTTCAGGAACTCTATCGTTTCCGGTAGCGCATAAATCGGAATGTCGCTGAATGCGGCTCCGAGGCCGAACCAATGGTCGGGATGCCTGTGCGACAGGTAAAGCCGTTCGATCTTCTTGCCAATACTATTGGCATACTCCCTGAATTGCAGCGCATAGGGAACGAGGAATTGCCCATCGACAAGCACGAGTTTGTTCTTGCTTTCTATTATGTGGGTCGCATTGGCGATATTGTCACCCGTAAAACCTGAAATAAAAGTGTGAATACGGACATCGCCTGCTCGCCTGACGATTTTGATTGGATCCGGCAATTGCGCCACCATAGGTGTCTCCCTGGTTCAAAGGGTCGTTTGCTGAGGTTAGAGGTTCACTTCGGCAGGGCGGCCAGACAGGATTGTCATGCCGGCCTGGAGGTGACGTTTCGGGCGTACCCTCTCGGAGATGAGTTCAGCGTCCTTAGTTGTTTCCAACAGGCGCGGTTGAGCGCCCTCACGGATGAGATCGGCCGTGGGAAGCGATCTTTTCCTGCAATGTCGTCAGGGCGGCGCGCGCAACCTCGTAGGCACTGTCGACGCCCGCTTCCGGCTCGTCCTCACCGGGCCGCCAGAAGCGTCTGCGCGTCATTCTCATGGAGCTGTCGAAGGGGGGAATCGCATTAAAGATTTCGACGAGATAGGGGCCGGAATAGACCGGCTCGATTTCGCCGAACATAATCTCCCACGGAATCCAGCTGTCTTTGACGGCGCCCCGGTCCGGGGCCGAGATATGAACGTAATTCAGCCGGCATTGCTGTGCGGCACGGGCGACATTTTTCCTGAATATTGCCGGGCCCTGGCTTTCTATTACCACCTGGGCTGTATCGATCGTGACGCCACAGAGCGGGACGTCGGCCCTTTCGAGAAAATCCAGCGCTTCCGAAACCATGGTGGGCGCAGGCGTTTCCCAGTTCTTGACGGGCTCGATGGCAAGCTTCACTTTCTTCTCGGAAGCATATTCCGCCAACTCCCGGAAGACGGAGCCCGCCGCCGCGAATCGGGGCGCTACCCAATCCTGAAGCGCGTCGCTCCAGATCTCTTCACCGTCATCGGTAAGCGGAAAGATGCCATAGGGGTAGAGGAACGGCCCAGACATTATCGTATTTTCCCCACCCAGCACCGAGGTAATATCGACGCGGGATTTGAGATAAGCGAGAGCCTGCTTGCGCTGTTCCTGGTAGGGCGAGGTCGGATCGAAGGTTCGCGTGGTCCCCACATTGGTTGTGAACTTCACGTCCTGGAAGCCCGCCCGATCGAACGCCTCCTTCAGGCGGGCATAGCTCTCGACTTCAACGTGATGGCCGTCGTGGGCCAGTCCCGGGGCGATATGCACATCGAAGCCAGTGTAGCCGATGTCGGTAAGGGCCTTCAGATGTCGGACGAGAACCTCAGCGTAGCCCGCATCGTTTGGCCTCAAATCCGCTGTAAACATAAAGAAGCTGAAATATATATCTCGCTTGCGTGCCTGTGACATCTTCATCGCTCCAGCTATCGTTATCCAATAACGCGTGGTTGATTGTCAGTCGCAAATTTATCGAGCAGTATGCGATTTCCAGTCGCACCATCTGTTCTTGAGAAATTCCTCGAGCCATCTTGCGGAACGGACCTCGAGCGGGGAATACGTCACCGCTGATTTGCCTGGCCCGACATGAAGCACGTCAGCCGACGTTCTTCCTGGAGACGATCTGGATCAGATCCCGGTCTTTAGACTGCTATTGGAAAAAAGGTATCGAGTGATTGCTCCTTCTGCGTCGACACCTTTCCGCGTCGCCGTGCGATTTTGATTTTTCACCAGAGATTGTCGTGAGGCGAGTCCGTCCCGTTTCCTCGGGCTAAGACAACCAGTCGGTGCTGGGCTACCATCCGAGCACCTCGCGCAGGTATTCGCGGCCCATTTTCGCGTATTGCAGCGGATTGGCCTTGGCCGGGTCCTGCTCTGCTTCGACGCAGATCCAACCGGCGAAATTGGCCGCGGCCAACGCACCAAGAATCTCCGGAAAGGTCTGGATGGAGCCATCACCCGGGACGGTAAAGATCCCTGCCTCGATGCCTTGCTGGAAGGACAATTCCCTGTGGTGAATCTCGTCGACCACCTCGGCGCGAATGTCTTTCAAGTGAACATGTTTGATGCGGTCAGCGTATTTAGTGGCCAGCGCCAGCGGATCGACACCGGCGGCCGCCTGGTGCGCCGTATCGAGAAGCATGTTGACCAAGCCAGGTTCCGTCTCATCCATGAGCCGGTGGATCGCTTCCGCCTTCATCACTCCGGTTCCGAGATGCGGGTGATAGCAGAGCCGGCGCTTACGGGCCCTGGCTTTGTCTCCCGCCTCATGCAAGCCTTCGATCAGGTATTTCCACTCGTCCTCGGAGAAATCGGGGCAATTCGGAAACAGGGCGACCGGAAGCGGATTGACAGCGCGGCCAAACTCGGAGACGACCAGATCGGCCCTGCGCGGATCGTCGCTGCCACCTTCCATGGCTTCGAGGAAGTCGAGCTGAGCATCCACGTTGTCCAGCGTATGACGCTTCATCGCCTTGATGGTGAAGTAAGTGCTCACCCAAGGCTCCGAAATCCGCAATCCCCTGAGTTCGAGGGCAGGTCGCAGTATTTTCGGATCCGTCGGAAATTTATGGCCGACCCCACACCCGACATAGCCGGCGAGCGCCATTTCACTCAGGGCCTGCTCGTAGGGGATGCCGATATCGATGTTGATGAAATCGTCATTCCACCAGAGCGTGGGGATGACACCCAACCAGACCTTGGCGGGCGTCAGTCGATGCAGATGTATCACCATGGCAATGCTCCAGTTCTATCAAGACAACGGAAGTCGCATCAGGTTTTGGAAGCGATACCGGGAACAGCCGGAATTTTCGGCGGAAAGGCCCAGGAGCCGAAACCGGGCGCCTTGGCGCCTGCCGGGTGGGCTCCGATAGCCTTCCAGAGCAAACCCTCGATATAGGCATCGGGAGAAACGACGAAGGTGGTATACGCGGGCCTGACACCAAAGCGCTGCGTCCAGGCGGAGGGCAGCTCGAACCAGGTGCCGGAATACCAGAGCTTGATCAGCGCGCGCGCCACGTCACCGAGCAATTCGTCGCCCAGAATGGTCGTGCGCACCCCCTGGATACGGGCCTCGTCTTCCGGCGGCAGCGTGACGAAGGCGGTCAGAAGGGCGTCGGTTATCTCGCCGCCGACCACCTTGTCGAGCGTGGCGAGATAGCGTTCCGCCAAACCTGTTCCGAGAAGATCAAAACGGGAGAAGGCCGTCAATTCGACAGAAAGGTCCAGAAAAACGTCGAATCGGCTACTCATGCGATCACCTCCGCCTGCCGGCTGCCGGCTGCCTGTATATTCCCGGGGATCTCATAGGTGGGGCCGCCGTTCATACCGGGATGGTTCGGCAGGGGATTGCGGATGAGCTCGAGGATCATGTTGCGGAATTCGAACATGATCGGAACGGCTTCCAGCAGCAGGCGCGGCTCGCCGTTATATGCACGCGTCAAGAGCTGCAGAAATTCGCCATAGCGCGTGTTGAAGGCCGTTGCCGCTTCAAGCAGTTCCGGGTCCTCTATCTCCGCCACTTTCAGGTTTGCTTTGAGGGGATAGGCGCCTTCCCAGTCGACCTGCAATTGCGGACCTGTGGGGTGGCCCGGCCGGTTGCCCTTCTGGTAGTAGCGGCCTTTGACCAACTCGTCGAAACGATAGTAATGGGCCAGTTCGTGCTCGTCATCGTCGTAGATACCGCCACCGTCGCCTTCGCCCTGTTCGATGATGAGCTCGATGGCTTCCAAGGCACTTTTCAGATCGGTGACGGGAAACAGCTCGCCGCCGGCGGAATAGTAGTATTCCGAGGTGATCTGGCGCGAAGTGTCGCCGGTAAAAATGGTTGTGCCCGCCCGACGCGCTTCGGCTTCCAGATACTTGATGCCTTCTGTGATGGTCGAGTAGAACTCGCCGATACTGTAAAAATGGAGGTTCTCGTGCCTTGGATGGCTGCCAAGCGCTATCGTATGCGGGGAGGTCTTGCGTTCGATCAGGCCCTTGCCAACGAGATGGTGGGGTCGCTGGGCCGGCCGCTCGATTTTCAGGAAAGTTGCCAGGGCCTCGCGGCTGAAAGCCTGGATGCTGACTTGGAAATCGGTCTCACCGTCCGGCAAGGGGGTGGGGTAGCTGACTACGAAGCCCGGGCTGGCAAGATCCGGTGTGCCGCCGACGGCATTAAGAATATTGGCCGCGATGGTCAGATGCAGCATTTCTTCCACGACGATCACGCGCAGAATCTGGGTTGCAGCCTGGTTGGAACCGGGCTTGATCGAGTAAAGCGCCGTCATATACGGCGGAATCGTCGCATGTTCGAGCTGCATTGCCCGGTGGAGGAATTCTTTCAGCTCATCGAGCGTCCTAATGCTGTAAGAATACATGCTCAAGCTCCATGGAAGATAAGTGGGTGTCAGTCCGGCTTCGGTCGCTGCTTCGAGCCCGCCGACATTCCGCACCGGCGGTGGCCCTTGTTCAATGCAGTGACTTTAGAATGTCGCGGCTGCTTCGGAAGCACATGGCGGCCAGCGTCAACGTGACATTGGCCGTGCCGATCGTCGGCATGCTGCCGCCGCCCACGAGATAAAGGTTTTCGTGGTCCCAGCTGCGCTGGTTCTTGTCCACAACGGAGTTGGTCTTCGTCGTTCCCATGATATGGGTGCCGGCCAGATGATTGCCGCCTCGGATTGCATAGCCTTGCTTGTCATAGGCGACATAGCCGAAATCGCTTGGGTCGTAATGGGTGTGGTCCTGCGCGCCCATACGCGCAAACACGGTGCGCGAAAACTGGCGGGCATACGCGGCACCCTTCATGGTATATTCCGGAACCGTGAAGGACAGGATGGGCCGCATATTGTCCAACGCGTCCCTATACTTCGGGTCCACCTCGATGCGATTGCTTTCGACCGGCATGACCTCGATCATGAATGCCAGCAGCAACTGCCGCGAAACCCGGTCGATCACGCCGCGCCGAAGATCCCCCCCGTGCAGGTTGCGATCATCCACCAGTTCGAGAAGATCCGAGGTCGGCGCGCCCGTGGCCCAGCCCCAGCCGTCGTTATGGATATCAATGGCGAAGGCGGCCTGCCTCTCACGGAAAGGACCGTCCCGTAGGTCCACGATACCGCCCGTCGAACTCGTTCCGCGCATCGTACCGCAGATTTGCGGCATCAGCGCCCAATTCAGCAGATAGGCGTGGTCCATCAGATTGCGTCCGACAAGGCCGCTGGTGCTGCGCAGGCCGGAGGCCAGCATGAGACGCGCCGTTTCAATGGCGCCTGCCGCAAGCACGAAAACCTTGCCCTTCACGGTGAAGGTCTCGTAGGCGGGTGAGGCCGGGTCTTTGTAAACCTTCACCTCCAGAGACCGCACTTTCCCGCTGTCCGGATCAATGTTGACCTTCGATGCGACCGCCTGCGGCAAGAATTCAACAAGCGGCGTGCGCCTTTCCCCGTTTACCGCGAACGCCTTGGCAAGCGTTTTGCCGGAGTGGTAGCGCGCTTGCACAGTACAGAGCGGGACGCAGTTGGTGTTACCCTGGCAGCGACCACCCTCTTCGACCTGATGCGTATTAACGGCGCCAATTGGACGATAACCCTTCCCACCATCATAGGCCGGGTTTGGTATGCTGTTGCGCCCCTGGGGATAGGGCCTGACCTTCAGGGGATAGGTCTCGCCGTAAAGCTCGACACTGGTGCCTTCGATACCCTTGTTGACCTGCTGGTCCAGGTAGGACAGCGGCAGGCCGCGCATCGGGAAGACGTAGCCGTCCGGGAAGGTCTGCCCCAGATATTGCTGGTCTTCAACGTTCGCCGATACGCCTATTTCCCGCTCGGCCAGACGGTAGTCATCCTCGATTTCCTCAAAGCTCAGTGGCCAGTCCAGCCCCTGGCCGAAAATGGTGCGTGCCTGGAAATCCGAGCGAAGCATGCGCGGGGTTTTCGCCTCCCAGTGCATCGTCGTTCCGCCGAAAATTCGGGTATATGTCGTATCACTGACATAAGGGCCGGATTGAACGATGTACGTCGAGCTATCGGTTTCCCCCGCCTGCAGCTTTCGAAGCTGCGGGCTGCGGGGTATGGCCGCGTTGGCATTCAGCGGGAAGGGCGACTGGTTATCCTTGCCGGCTGCCAAATAGAAGGTGGTCAGCAGATCGTCATAGCCGGCCAGAGTTCTATTGGCACCGGTTCCGGCTTCTAGGATGAGGACACGCTTGCCCGCTTCCGCAGCCTGCTTGGCGATGATTGCTCCGGAAATGCCTGTTCCGACGATCACGATATCGTAGTCGGCGGTCGCTGCGACGGTGTTGGCATCGGCTTTCAGCGCCGATTCGACGGGAAAAAGCACGTTGATCCTCCATCATTCCTGCAAAGCTGGATTAGGCTTTGCCGATCACCCGCTCTAGGCTCAAATCGAGATTTCAGGTCGGGGCCCGATCCTCACGAACTTCGGCTGCGGGAGTTTCGGGGTTTGTTCTTACCGGCTGGGATACCGCCGGAGCGGGCTCTGACTGCCGAGAGAAAAGAGGCGTAGCTCCAGGTCAGGTTCCGGACGCTTTTCTCATAGCCAGTGGTTCCATCGAACTGCTCGCTCAGTTCGTAGTGATCGCTGTGGTAGACGATGGCGCGCAGCATGGCGTCAGACGAAGCGCGTAAGGCAGTTGACGCGTCGGCGGCGCTGCTGGATGCGCCAAGCCCCAATTCAGCGAAGAAGGGTTCGGAGAACTGATCGAGAGGAATGGCGCCGCTGGCGTCTATGGCATTGGCAAGCCGATATTGAAACTCGGCGAAGTTGGCGGTGCACAGAGCCCAGGGATGCCCGCCGACCACCGGAGCCGCCACATCGCCATCGTAATGGTCGCCCGGATAGCGCCCGAAGGCGGGTCCGAGCCCTTTGGCCGCGTCGGCGCCATTGATTGGGAAATAGCTCGAAGACGAAATATCAGCCCACTGGCGCCGCAGGATTGCCGCCGTTGCCAGAAGCTTGGTGTCAGCCGGATGGATCCCGCCATAGCAGACCGAAGAGACGATATCGATGTTCGCGTCATAACCGGCTTGCGCCGCGACATCCAGAACGCTCACATAGAGCTGCCCATTCCAGTGGTTGGCCAGCTGGGTTTGCAGCCAGGAGATGGCATCGGCCACCCCGGCAGGCACGGCAATAGCGATCGTGTTTCTGGAAATCTCCCGGAAAAAGCGCAGCTGTACGGCTCTTGCGAAAAAGGAATAGCCCTCATACTCCTCCCAGAGATTTGTGGTCTTGTTCTGGTAAACTTCGAGAAGATAAGAGAGGTTAGTCTCAACCAGTCGTTTAGCGATTTTCTGCGTGGCGCCATCCAACTGACCGAACAAGGTCAGTATGGCGATCGACTGAATGGCCGGCCCGTCATTTTGCTCCGACCACGGACGAACCTTGCCGGTGATGGTGAAGCAGGCATGGCCAAGTGTGGCGGTCGCGGAATTCTTCGCATTCGCCTGACACAGCGCGGCGAAGTTCACGTAGTCGATCAGGCTCGGCACACCCCCGCCCGAAACGCGCGGCAAGTCGGCAAGCGCGATCTCGATGGCCGTCATAGCTCCGTCGCGGACCCAGTTGAAAACATAGTCCTGGTCGACACCCGGCGTGTTCGCTGGATAGGAAGGCGCGGCGATGACACAGCCCGGTACCGAAAAGACGCCGGGCGATGCTGGATCCTCGATGACGTAGCCGTCGCTGGTGATGTTGCGCATCATCAGAAGAGAATAGTAGCGCGACAATGCAGCCAGGTCGGTCTGCGCGAAGGCAGGCGCCGGTGTGACTGCAGGCGCATAAGTGCCGATAGCCAGACCTCTATATGCCGGGTCCTCAACTGTCACTGGCTTACTGCGAAATGCAACTGTCATTGGCTGA
>Ga0228711_1012130_pt1 | contig 10680 bp, 4 predicted proteins | sample MedpolnodulmetaG_2_FD_177996 | JGI IMG/M metagenome (GOLD analysis project Ga0228711, IMG submission 177996) | Root nodule microbial communities from Medicago polymorpha collected in Santa Monica, California, United States - brown nodules | ecosystem: Host-associated > Plants > Roots > Nodule...
ATTTAAGAATTATTATAGGAATGAACATATGTAAACATTTAGTAATAAATAGATGGAAAATAGGGAAAAAGGAAAGAGAGAGTCACATGGTGAATGCTTATAGAAAATTAGTTAGAAAGGGGGCATTGGTGAGGTGACACATAAGCAAAATGTAGGTTAGAATACATGTATATATAGATATAGACTAGGAGTTTTCTGATACGTGTTTATAGATATATGGGAAGTGGGGGGCACTACATGGAGGGGGAGAGAACCGATATATACATATGTTGGCTGTAGTATAATAGCTTCTGAATCTCTAATTCCTTTAACTCCAATACCAAATTACATTGAGAAAAATTATAATTAGGTTCTCATATTTCGAATTACTTCTCTGATCTCCTTCCCTCACTCTAGTTACACCCCTTTTAGCTCACCTCATTCATGTTTCCAGCCTTAAAAGAATTAGTCAACCAAAACCAATTATATGATACTACTTCCATATCCATGTCTAGTTTAAAATGAAAGGGAGTGAATCTTCACACGTGATTTAAATGAAAATAATAGGTTATGATATTAAATTGGTTATGCTTCTTAATTCAATGGATGAGTGGAGAGATTAAGTGTTATTAATAAATATAAGTATTATTGTTGTTTAGTAAACCTTGCTATTGTTTTTGAAGAATATGTGAATTTTGGTAATTATATGTATGATTGATGATTTGTTGATATATATATATATATATATGATTGTTGGTGTGTGAAATTGAGAATTTATTGATTTAAAGTGACTCTTTGTTGATTTTATCTTTAAATATTTTAAGAAATTTATTTAATTATGAGCTGTTGGTAATTTTGTGGAATTGATAAGCTATGTGGTATGTGAGTATAAAACTACAAAGATGAAAAGAAAGATTGCATTGCATATAATAGTGTCATAAGTGTCAAATGGGGCGATTCATATTCATGTGCCAATTAGGGCGATTCATATGCATGTGCGAAATGGGGTGATTAAAAATCATTTTGTCAAATGGGGCGATTCATTTTGCCAATTGGGGAGATTAAAAAAATTGTTTTGCCAAATGAGGCTATTAATATTGTTATGCCAATTGGGGAGATATCCGAATCATGGTCTAGTTGCATTTCATGCATCTGCATTAGCATTGAGAGCTTGCTCGATGAGTTAATCATTACAATTTTATGTAGAAGATATCTGATCCATACAAAAACACATCTTAATTTATTACCGAATATCTTAATTAGATTTCATCCTAACCAAAGCTTCATTGCCGTTACTTCACTCTTCAACTCACATTCATATTTTAAGAGAAGAATAAATTTAGCACAACAATGCATATTACAATATTGCCAATGCCAAACCAATATTATAATCCAAAACAAAATAGTTGGCACAAAAATATATATTTATGAGCAATGATATTTGTACATCTATTTAATGATAACTTTGGTGACAACCATGTTTCTCTCTTTTTATTGGTCAAAAACAATGGAGATAGAAAAAGGAAAATACTTGATAAGAACATCATATGAGTATGAGAGAGAAAATTATCACAAAGTTGTTATACAAATATCATTTCTTTATACTTATATACTTCTCTGAAATGAATTATGTTGGATCACTGAATGTTTATGTACAAATTGATAATTTTTTATGTCCTGGATTGGATTGTTTACACACAACACTAGTGTTATATAGTGGAGGTTTAACTCTCAATTATGTGTCATTAGGGGTACAAAGTTTTGTAAACTGCTGATAACGTACTAGTCTTAATCACCACAAGCGCGACGCCGCCATCCTACCGGGCACATCATCGTTTCAGTCCACACCATCGTCAAGTAAATGTTTTGCACGTGCCTGCATGTACTTGGCACATGCCAACGCGCGTGCTGAACACACGCCTAGGCACCCTCTGTTGTTCAACTTTCCCAACACCTGTTCATTTATAAGACGATATCAAATCATTGATTTTGTAATGGTCAAATGATTAAGCCATTAATGTTAATTGAAAGGTGAACATAATGATATCCACATAGTTTAGTTGAATATGTGCATCTCATCCAATTAATCAATGCCATATCATATTTTTATATTAACTTATTTTAAAATTAATTTAAATATTAAATAAATTTTGCTTAGAGGGCACTGACACCGAACCAAACTATAAGGTATCTCCTTCTTGATAGATTTCCAACAAGATCGAATCTAATCCAGAGAAGGATTACCCTTCAATAAAATTCCACTGATTGCTTGTTGTATATTTTGTCCTAAGTTTGGGTATGCCTTGTGCTTGAGTTTGAGTTAATGCAATATATTCAGCAGTTAAAATACATAAATGTATATACAAATATAAACTAAGGTCATGCTAACCGGCGTTCTGGAGCACTGGTTAAAGAAGTCAAAAGAAAAAATTTTAAATCAAAATAATATATTTTTTAAGCTTTTAATGCATTGCTTACAGACATTCATATAAACTTAGAAACACAAACAACCATTTATTGATTTTCATCGCATAATTTAACAAAAATTTTAAAACCGACACATACAAACGAGAGATCCACAGAAGCCAATATGCATATGCAACAATGTGCCATTACAAACATCACACTAATTAATTATAAAGACGAACACTTAAATCAACCAATGTAATAAGCCCTTACTATTTATTTGTTACATTCATTATGACTTATAGAGCTATCTTTTCCTTGGCTAGATAAGCATCAATATCTCGAGTGCATTTGCCAAAATGTTCCATGTAGCCATTTGGAGGGTCAATATCCTCATTGATCTTTTCATATTCAATAGTCCATTTAGCAGCAGCAGTGCCATCACTCTTATCAATTACTTCAAGAATGAGCTTAAAGACCTTATAGTGCTCATCAATATCTCCACCGAAGAACTTATAAGTGTTTTTTTTATTCAGTTTATCAACTTCTTCAACACTCTCATGACATGTCTGTACCTTGCCATCTGTTGTGAATTATGAATTTATGATGGCACAGGCAATTAATACAAATAAAAACAACTATCGAAAAATGCACTTGTCAACAAAAAAAAACTATAGAAAAATGCAAGCACCCATTTTTTTACAAATAAGCTATTATATTGTTTTCGTTTTTCCAATAAATTTAACCTACTTTATAGAATTCATTTCGTGTTCTTTTAACTCACTAAACTTTTTTTCCTATTAGATATATTGTTGTCAAAATCCCGACTTAAATCCTAAAATCAAGGATTTTGCGACTTTCTTCACTTTCAATGACCTAAATCCATAGTAGAATCCTAAAATAGGCAAAATTCATCGATTTTGATTGCGATTTTACGGTTTCTTATAAACTAAGTTATTTACGACTATGTACCATTTATAACATATATTTAGTATTATTATTTTTTGGTAAAGTCCATCGATTTTGATTGCGATTTTACAATTTCTTATATCGATTCTACAAAAGTCCTTGAGTGAAATCCTTAGATTTTGATTGCGATTTTATGAGTCCCGATTTTGCTATTCCCTTTCGACCTAAAATAAAGTCCCGATTTTGACAACCTAATTTAGATGATTTGTATTAGACGAAAATCACTCATAAACCAAATAAAAATGATCAACATTTTTAGCTTCAAACAATCTTGATGATAGAAAAATCCAAGTAAAATAATAAGATGATTTGGTTGGCAAGTTAATTGAATTAGAAACATAATTACCTATGACATAAGTCCAGTGTTTAACCGAATCAGTGTGATGCCAATCTTCACCTTCATGAAGTTTGGTATGATGAACTCTTTCACAAAGGTTTTGCACTTCGTGAAGTTCTGTTACAAATAGATTGTAGAACTTGTCAGCGGGTGTTTTGATTCCAATTTCAGTACTCAGCTTACCACAGAGCACCATTTCTCAGAAGTAAAACGGAAAAAAAGAGAAGAAAGAAACTAGGGTATGAAACAAGATGCAACCCCATGCCTTTAAATAGAAATTACATTACATCATTTTTATTTTGTTTTGCAATTCATCATTCATTACACAATAGAGGCAGTAAATTAAAAGGAAATTAATGTTTCACGTGCAATATTTTAATTTCCAGCAATGGCACTCCTATCTTTTTTTGTTGGCAATAAATTAAGAACCCAAATTTTAATAGCAAAGATAAAATCATGGAGATCCAATAAAAAAATCCTACTAATCTCCATCAAAATGGTTGGCATAAATTAATGTTGGAACATTGACGTGAAGTTGGAAGTAAATTGTAAGGTTGGTAGTTTAAACACAGAGTAATGAGACTTTGATCCAGTGTTGTGTGAATTGGAAAAATAGTGTGGGAGTTTCACATAAAATAAAATAAAACGTATGCATTAGTAGTGTTTAAAAATAATAGTAATCATTAATTTTATTCTTGCATATCATTTCATGTAATTTTAGCTTATATTGGTTGTGATTGAGAATCCAATTGAGTTTCTTATCTTTTATCTGTTCATATCCATTTAGTTTATTTTCTTCACTTTTGTGGGTTTATTTCTTTTTTATCTTATCCGCAATAGTCTTTGAATTAATTGGCTCCCACTATTGTAGCTATATTCGGTTACAAAATATCTATATAGATAAAGAACTCCACTTAGTTCATAAAACACACCAAATAATTTCATTGAATTATCGCGAAGTCTTTCTCTCTTTTCTTTTCGTACATGGAAGTTACGTAAGTGATGTTGGGAAAGCTAGTTTCAGTCACTCTTTTCGTACATGCGAAAGTCTTTGGATCAATGGGTTTAGAGGTTCTCTTGGTGATTCCAACAATACTCATGCTGAGATAGTTGCAATTCTTCATGGCTTAAAGCTAGATATATGAGACAAAATTTTGGGAATGTTGTTTGCTACTTTGATTCCATGCACACTCTTAACATTATTGCTAATACTAATATTCATTTCCACTATCATCCGACTGAAATCCAATTTATCCATGATATATTGAAGCTTGGTTAGAATGTGCAATTAATTCACGCCTTAAGATAAGGTAATCAATGTGCAGTTAATTTTAATACAGAGATGATATATGTATCTTTGAAAAAAGAAAGAAAGTAAACCAGAAGAGTATAAAAAAAATTTGATTAGCACAAGTCGATCGCCCGTAGAAAGATTTTTGCTTTACCAGCCAAATAATATTTTACGAATAATATCAATCAAAGGATGCCAAAAAGACAAGTCAAACTTGAGGACAACTATGTACTCAAGCCCCGTGTACATGGTTGGAATTTTAATACAATGTAAGCCTAAATGTCAAGGAGGTTTGGGTATTTATGATCCAAGATTGGTTAATCTTTCACTTTTTTGAAATTAGCATTGGAGGGTGATCATGAGAGGTGAGTGTTGGTGGAAATATATCATTGTAGCTAGATAGTTTTTTTGGTGGTGTTAGGGGTTCGAACGCTGGACCTTATATATATTATGCATTGTCCTTACCAACTGAGTTAAACTCACGGGGACTTGTAGCTAGATATGTGAAAGGATCTCGGTGGAATCATCATTAAAGGGGTGGTAGGTTTGTGACGTGTCTTAAACTGGTGGAAGGAGATATCCTTATTTAGAACATATATCTAGAGTCTACTTAGTGGTTCTCTGATAGCATCTTTAGGAAGGTTGGAAATGGTCGGTCTACAAACGTTTAGAATGATCCTTGGTTGAGTATTATCCCTTAAAGGATTCGTTTCCCCATATCGTTTCAAGTTTCTATCCAAAAAAGCTAAAGAGATTGATATGACTGTATGATAGGGATATGGGTGCGTTTTAGATCTTAAATGGAGGAAGGATCATTTTGAGTGGGAGCTTGTAATTTTGAGAGAGCTTCTCCAGGCTTTAGAGAGTCTGATGTTCTGAACGTGTATACTTTTGTGTCTGGAGGAATGATTTATCTAGTATTTATTCAGTGACGTCAGATTATATGTTCCTTCGTAGAAGAGCTAGTGAGGTGGATGAGAGGTCAGAAGAAATTGAGCAGCTTCTTCCAGAGGTATGAAAGTCTTGGTCTCCTCAAAGTGAAGGTTTTCTCTTGGCTGCTGCTTCATAATAGGATTTTGACTCAATGGAATCTCTTTTCAAGGAGGATTATAAGTACGCTAAAGTATAGTTTCTCTAGTATTTTCATTAATTATCCAATAGAGTCGGTCTGTCACCTTTCTGTTAAATGTCCTTTTTTTAGGCCAACTGTGGTATGATGTGCTTAGGTTTTGGAATGAGAGTCTATATTACCTTCTTAAAAGTAGTTTTTAGAAAGAAAAAAAATAATATTGGGTCACACATATTCCTTCTATGATTGGGATCATAAACCCATTTTTTTTCTAGTCTTCCTCTTGTCAAATGAGATTGGGTGATTCCGATAGGATTAGATAGTTTTTTGGTGTTGTCTTTGTTTTCGCTCTTCTTTTATTGTGAGAGCATTCCTTTGATTTTTTTTAGGCTTAATTAATAATTTGGTCCCTTAAGTTATTTGTTGGTTACATTTTAGTCCCATAAGTTATTTTTAATGATTTGGTACTCCTATCTTTACCAAATCATTAATTAAGTCTTTTTTTATTACTTAGCTTGAGTACTTCTTATATTCATTATTTGTATGTGTGCACTCTTTTAGGAGATTAAGAATAACAACTAACTATGAGAGCTATTAACTAGCAACAATCATAACTTATTGGTCCTTAATTTATTGCCAACAAAAAAGATAGGAGTACCATTGCTGGAAATTAAAATGTTGCACGTGAAACACTTCCTTATAATTTACTGCCTCTATTGTGTACTCAATGATGAAATTCAAAACAAAACAAAAATGATGGAATGCAATTTCTATTTAAAGGCATGGGGGGTTGCATCCATTTTCAACATATCAACCCTAGTTTTCTTTCTTCTCTTTCTTCTTTCCGTTTAACTTATAAGAAATGGTGCTCTGTGGTAAGCTCAGTACTGAAGTTGGGATCAAAACACCCGCTGACAAGTTCTACAATCTATTTGTAACAGAACTTCACGAAGTGCAAAACCTATGTGAAAGAGTTCATCATACCAAACTTCATGAAGGTGAAGATTGGCATCACTCTGATTCGGTTAAACACTGGACTTATGTCATAGGTAATAATAATTGTGTTTCTAATTCAATTGATCTCATAACAAGATCATCAGCTTATATGATTTATTTGATAGGATTTTTATGTTTTATTTTTAATTATAATTATAATTATACTTCTAATAGAAAAAAAGTTTAGAGAGTTAAAAGAACACCAAATGAGTTCTATAAAGTAGGTTCCAAATTGGATACATTGAGACTAATTATAGAAGACCTAACAACTACAGTAACATATTAAAATTTGTATTCCCAGCCTTCCACTTGAAAATCTCATGCCAAATGGTCCCGCAAACTAACATTCAACAAACAAACGTGCTTCTTAAAGAGATTTGATTTTGTTGGAAGGCGACATAATAATATTTGCAAAGGATATAATCATGTAGAAACACTGTACACACATGCATGTAAACATCAATAAAAAATTATCCTCAATAGATATAAGGTTGACTTGTGGTTGGAATATTAAAGTTAAGTAGATAAGTCATAAAAAATGTTGAATATAATTCTCGGTATATATAAGGTTGACTTGTGGTTGGAACTTGGAATATTAAAGTTAAGTAGAGAAGTCATAAAAAATGTCGATAATTTTTTTTTGACAAAATAAAAAATGTCGATAATTGGATGCCCAGTACAACATAAATAAAATTAACAATACTGGCTTTGGTAGTTCAAAAAATAATGCTAGTAATATATAATAAATATAATTAACTACACACAACCACCTACAATGGTAAAATGTTGCTGCAATTCTCTATATTCAGACACCAACAAAAAGAAAATCAAAATGAAAAGCAAACTGAATAAATACTGAGATACTAACTAAGTAAATTTTCCTTCAAAAACAAAAAAACTAAGTAAATTTAACTACAAAATGGTAAAAATAATGTGATCAATTTAATCTGTAAATTTTGTTAATATAGACTATGAGATCTCAAAACATATTGAATAATAAAAAGTAATGAAATAAAGTATATAAAAATTATGAATTATTTGAGAGATTAAAATTAATCGTATAAAGAATATCTGTGGTTTACCTAAAAATATTCATTGGAAAAATGAAAACAATGTAATAGGTTTTTTTTTTTTAGGGTTACAATATAATAGTTTATTTGTTAAAAAAATAGGTGCTTTTAATTTTCTATAGTTGTTATAGACAAAGTTTACATTTTTTATTGACTTAATTAATGATTTGGTCCCTTAAGTTATTTGTTGGTTACATTTTGGTCCATGCCAAAATGTAACCAACAAATAACTTAAGGGACCAAATCATTAATTAAACCTTTTTTATTTATATTGATTTCCCATACCATCATAACCCACAACAGATGGCAAGGTACACACATGTCATGAGAGTGTTGAAGAAGATGATGAACTGAATAAAAAAAACACTTATAAGCTATTTGGTGGAGATATTGATGAGCACTATAAGGTCTTTAAGCTTATCATTGAAGTAATTGATAAGGCTGATGGCACTGCTGCTGCTAAATGGACAGTTGAATATGAGAAGATCAATGAGGATATTGACCCTCCAAATGGCTACATGGAATACTTTGGCAAATGTACTCGAGATATTGATGCTCATCTTGTCAAAGGCGCATATATAGCACTTTAAGTCATAAAGAAAGTAACAAACATGTTGCAATGGCTTGATGCATGGGTTGGCTTAAGTATTCATCTTTATAATTAATTAATGCGATGTTTGTAATGGCATATTGTTGCATATGCATATGCTTATGTGGATCTTTCATTGTATGTGTAAGTTTGAAAAATGTGTGTTAAGTTATGTGACGAAAATCAATAAATGCATATTTGTGTTTTTTAGTTTGTATTTTTATGTGCTCTTTTTTAACTGCTAAATATAATAATATAATGTATCAACTCAGACATAAGACGAGGAAAAATCTTCTCCATTTCTTAAAATAATGGTATTGTCCTTTATTATAGTTTTAGAGTAGATACATGATATAAATGCACAAACTTTCAATAGATTCAAACTCTTCCAAGTATTTCATTAAATGTTATACTTCTAAGCATTATTGTCAAAATCGCGACTTAAATCATAAAAACTAGGATTTTACGACTTTACACAGCTTCAACGATTCAAATCCATTGCAAAATTCTAAAATAGGTAAAATCCTAGAAAATTGCACGAAATCGTAAAATCTATGCAAAATCGCAGGATTTTGACCATTTTTTTATAGGGTTAAATATGTTTTTGGTCCGTATAAAATTGAGACCTTTTAAGTTTAGTCCTTACTTAATTTTAATAGTCTTTACCAGGTCAATTTTGACACGGTTCGTCAATTGACCTGTTTTGTACCCGTGATTCGCTTCTATAAATACATAAAAGACCAAGTATTTTGTTAGGCCTTTAGGCTTCTATATTGTTTGCCTTGATTTATGATTGCATATAGGCTTTTCATTTAAGTATTTTGTTGGGCATTCAATCTTTGTCATGAAACTTAATAGCCACTTTCTCACTTATCAACAAGTAATCTATTAGGCATCTACAATTTGCCTTTTTAGTATTTTGTCTACGTTGTTTAACATTATTATGACCGTTAAAGAAGATTTGTCATATACCCTTTGAGTCATTTATGTATAAGTATTTTGTGGACTTTAAACAATGAGTCATTTATGACTATTGCAATTTATCACATTTATTTTGCATTATTTTCGTTTCGGTAGAACCCATCCATTTTAATTGGGATTTTACAATTTTCGATGTTGCTATCCTATACCAATTTTGCAAAAATAGTTTAGTAAAATTTTTTGATTTTAATTGCGATATTACAATCTTTTGATTTTACAACCTTGCTCCTCTCGAGGTCTTTTTGGTTGAGACAAAAGAAGATCAATAGTATTTAACACTATAATGAAACCTTGAAATGATATTTTTTTTACCATTTTTTAACAACAAACTTACTAAATCATTGATAGTCGGAGGAACTTGTAATTACTCATTAATCTCGATAATACTTATGCTCAATTTCACGAGAATGCGAGATATGTATTGAACCCTTGGTTGAGCGTATTAGAAGTAGATTGTCCGGTTGAAAGAGCAAAAATCATTGGTTGTGGGGTTAATAGATTCTCCTTAAGTTTATATTGTCCTTCATTCTAGTTTACTTTTTTTTCCTTCTTCAAAGCTCTCTCAGGTGTCATTTCTACCCTTACTCTATTTTTTGAAATTTATTTATTTATTTATTTGGGGGTGGGGGGTTGAGGATGTTAGGAAATTGTCTTAGGTGAAATGGGATACTTTATGTTTACATAGGGAGTATGGAGGTTTGAGGGTCAGGAGACTGAAGTAGTTTAATTTTTCGCTTCTTGATAAATGGATGTGAAGGATGTTGGAGGTTTGCGCAAATTTTTCCTTGTGTTGCACCACTTTTTCCTTCAACAATTCCCTACTTTCACTTTCCACATCTAGCCATACAATCTGATCCACAAGCACCTTAAGATTTTAGTCTATATCCTCATACACCTCCATATTCCATCGTTTCAACTTTCTTTTCACCACCTTTAGTTTCTCACCCAACTTGTACCCAATCCACCCTTGTGTGCGACAAGACTCCCAGGCCC